>Ga0316209_1001690_pt1 | contig 21136 bp, 17 predicted proteins | sample 6monopyrite_MG_FD_204945 | JGI IMG/M metagenome (GOLD analysis project Ga0316209, IMG submission 204945) | Microbial mat bacterial communities from mineral coupon in-situ incubated in ocean water Damariscotta River, Maine, United States -... | ecosystem: Environmental > Aquatic > Marine >...
CAGGATCACAGGTAAATGATCAAAAGAGAATCACAACACCTGTTGATGCGCTTAGTTCAGGCTCTGACTACCTCGTTATTGGTCGTCCAATCACTGCCGCAGCTGATCCACTTGCCGCATTACAGGGGATTAATGCTGAGATTCGCGCTGCCTTTACGCTATCCACTTGACACCGAAATTATTCTGCGGTTAGCTATCAAAGTCGATATCAGGAAGTGTCGACGTGGCCCGGTTTTGACGGGTTTTTTAGTTAATCATAAGGAGGTGTGTAATGCGTTATCTTAGACAGTTATTGTTGTTGGTCTTTTTGTATATGGGTTCTCATTTTGCATTAGCGAGCACCATTGATATTAATACAGCAAATGCAGAAGTGTTGGCTGCTGAACTTCATGGCGTTGGGGAGAAAAAAGCAGCAGAAATTGTGAGGTATCGAGAGTTGAATGGCGGCTTTAAATCGATAGAAGAACTGACTAAAGTGAAGGGAATTGGTGATATAATTCTAGAGAGGAATAGAGGCCGCATAGTGGCTGGAGTTAAAGAGGGGCTTGAATAGGAAAAGCAAGCTGCTGTCTAGTATCTGAAATGTGGTAGGGCTTCCGGTGTAATGGCCGGGAGCTTTTTTGTACGTGAAATGTATCAATTCAAGAGCTTTACCAAAGATTAAAGTACTCAAATTTGATGGTATCTGAGTATGTTGTACGAGGACGTCATCAGCATGTTGTAGACTGATCACTTACGAAAATAGAGTTGAAAATTGAATAGAAGTAAAGGAATTGATGTATGAATATTCAGCCAGTGGTGTTATCAGGTGGTGCTGGTACTAGATTGTGGCCATTATCACGAGAGCTATTCCCTAAGCAATTACACGCTCCGTTTGGGGGAGAGTCAACACTTCTACAGCATACAGTGATGCGCCTTAAAGGGTTGGAAGAGCATTATGCTGATATTAAAATTCTACCTCCTATTCTTATTTGCAACGAAGAGCATCGTTTTCAGGTTGCTGAGCAGATGCGTCAGATTGGAAGTGAAATGAATGGTCTTATTCTTGAGCCTGTGGGTAAGAATACAGCGCCAGCCTTAACACTTGCGGCTCTTCATGCGACAAAGACTGTTGGAGAAGATGAAGTTTTACTGGTGATGTCTGCGGATCATGTCGTACGTGATATTGCTGCGTTTCAAAATGTTGTTTATGAGGGGGCAAAAGCTGCGAGCGCTGGTGACATGGTCACTTTTGGCGTGACACCTACGTTTCCTGCAACAGGCTACGGTTATATTAAACGTAGTGATTCCTTGGTAGGTGGAGCGTTTGGTGTTGCGGGTTTTGTTGAAAAACCTGATGTTGAAAAGGCGGGACAGTTTTTTGGGGACCCGAGTTATTTATGGAACAGTGGTATTTTCATGATGTCATCACTGGTGTGGACTGGACAGATTAAGCATTTTCGAAAAGATATCTATGATGCGTGCTCTGATGCTTATGAAAAAGGTGCTGCTGATGGAGTATTTCAGCGGGTAGATAAGGCAGTATTCCAAACATGTCCAAGTGACTCGATTGATTATGCGGTAATGGAGCATCTGGTGTCATCTGGTTCAGGCGCAGATGTCAGCTCAAGTTTACTTGTTATCCCGTTAAATGCTGGCTGGTCTGATGTGGGTGGTTGGGCAAACCTCCAGGAGGAGGCGCCGCATGATGAAAATGGAAATGCAATGCTGGGAGATGTACTGACGCATAATGTGAAAGACTCTTTGTTAATGTCAAACCACCGTCTCGTTGCAGGGGTTGGAATAAGAGATTTGATTGTTGTCGAAACTGCAGATGCCGTGCTGGTGGCAAATAAGGCGGATGCTCATGAAGTGAAGCAGATTGTTGAGCAGCTCAAGCAGAGTAATCGAAGTGAGCATCAATTGCATAAGCGTGTTCACCGACCCTGGGGGGATTATGAGGGGATTGATATTGGCGAGCGTTATCAGGTAAAGCGAATAACCGTTAAGCCTGAAGCCACGCTTTCTTTGCAAATGCATCACCACCGTGCAGAACACTGGATTGTTGTAAAAGGAACTGCGAAGGTGACACGTGGTGATGATGTTTTCTTGTTAAGCGAAAATGAATCAACTTATATTCCATTGGGCGTCAAGCATCGACTGGAAAACCCCGGAACACTGCCGCTAGAAATCATTGAGGTTCAGTCTGGTAGTTATCTTGGGGAAGATGATATTGTGCGTTACGAAGATAATTATGGGCGATAGGGTGTTAAGTAGCGCGTTGCAGGTTTGATACAGTGAAAGTATTACATGTTTACCGGACGTATTTTCCGGATACGCAAGGTGGATTAGAAGAAGCTATTCGTCAGATCTGTAAGAATACAAAGTGTCATCAGGTTGAAAGTCGAATTATTACGCTTAGTGATAATCCAGACCCCTTTATCGTCAGTTATGAAGAAGCTGATGTGTACCGCTACAAGTGTACATTTGAGCTGGCGTCCTGCGGGATGTCGCTTAGCGCAATTGCTGGTTTCAAAGAGCTTGTTGATTGGGCCGACATTATCCACTATCAATTCCCGTGGCCATTTGCTGATATGCTCCATTTGTTAGGCCGTGTCAATAAGCCTGCCATTGTTACATATCAGTCAGATGTGGTTAGGCAAAAGCAGCTACTTCAGCTCTATCAGCCTTTAATGCATTGGTTTCTTGGGAAGATGGATCGTATTGTTACAACATCTCAAAACTATGCTGAGACAAGTGAAACATTAGCGCTTTTTCGTGACAAATTAGACATTATACCGATAGGCCTTAATAAAGAGGGTTACCCATCGTTAAAGCCTGATGTGTATGAGCGTCTAAAAGCTCAGGTTGGCGAAGACTTTTTTTTGTTTGTGGGCGTCCTTCGCTACTATAAGGGACTGCATATCTTATTGGATGCTATCAAGGATACGGCATTGCAGGTTGTGATTGCAGGTAAGGGGCCAGTTGAGCATGACCTCCACCAACAGGCAGAGCAGCTTGGTTTAACTAATGTTCATTTTCTTGGTCGCGTCGATGACGATGAAAAAATCGCACTTATTGAACTCTCCCGGGCGATGGTGTTTCCATCACACCTAAGGTCGGAGGCATTTGGTGTCACTCTTCTGGAAGGGGCTATGTACGCAAAACCACTGATCTCAACTGAGATTGGCACAGGTACTAGTTATGTTAATGAGCATGAGGTGACAGGCTATACAGTAGAGCCTAATGATCCGCAGTCTCTACGTGACGCAATGATTAAGTTACATCAAGACCCTGTGCTTGCCGAAACGATGGGGCTGGCGGCATATGATCGTTATGAATCATTATTCACTGGGCATGTGATGGGAAAGCGATACGCCAGGTTATATAGGTCGGTGCTTGATAGTTAGTTACTGAATTACTAACCTGAAATTAAACTTTGCTAAATAATACTTAGGGTTTGATCCTTTGTTATATTCTATCGCTGAAGTGTATAATTAGTTTTGTGTTGAAAATCCTTACGAAGTTTTTGATTTATATAAGACGCAGTTTCGCTGTGTAATACTCACTTTGTTGAGTTGGCAATAAGTATTATGGTGTGTACAAAGTGGTGAGGTGTGCAATTCAAGTGGCTAACATAGTTTTTTCTGAAGGAATGATTTGATGCAAGGTATGCTTCGAAGTCTGTGGCAATACCGTCACTTTGTGGTTAGCTCAATTCGCAATGAGCTGATTAGTCGCTTTGCTCGAAGCAAGCTTGGTGGTCTATGGATGATGATTAATCCGCTTGCCCAAGTTGCCATCTACGCGCTTATTTTATCTAATGTGTTAGCCGCAAAATTACCCGGCATTGAAAGCCAATATGCCTACGCGATTTATTTAATGGCGGGCTTACTTGCCTGGACGTTATTTAATGAGCTTGTGACTCGCTGCCTTACGCTTTTTATTGAGCAGGGAAACTTAATGAAGAAGATGAGTTTTCCTCGAATTACGCTGCCTACGATAGTAGTGGGTTCTTGTGTACTAAATAATGTTTTATTGTTTGTTGCTATGCTTGGGATATTTGCTTTGCTTGGTCATCAGTTCAGTTCTGTAATGATTTGGCTAATACCGCTTACACTAATTACCGTGATGTTAGGCTTGAGTGTTGGCTTGATTCTCGGTGTGATGAATGTTTTTATGCGTGATATTGGGCAGGGCGTTCCGATTGTTCTTCAAATGATGTTTTGGTTTACTCCTATTGTTTATCCAGCGAATATTATCCCAGAGAGTTACCGCTATTTGCTTAACCTGAATCCCGTATATCACATCACAAACGCGTATCAGCAGGTGCTTGTTTATAATGAAGCTCCTTCGCTTGGTGCTGTGATTTTAATATTAGCAATTGCATTGCTATTGATGCTTCTAAGTTTGTTTATGTTCCGCCGTGCTAGTGGTGAGATGGTGGATGTATTATGAGCTTGCTTAGTGTTCAAAATATTGGCAAGTCATTTAGTAGTTACAGGTCAGAATTGCATCGTTTTGCACGCTGGTTTGGTATATCGGCAAAGCCTAGTGAAGAGCACTGGGTGCTACGTAATGTGAATTTTGAAATTCAGCCTGGAGAAGCCGTCGGAATTATTGGTCAAAATGGTGCTGGTAAAAGCACCCTGCTCAAGATGATCACTGGCACATTACAGCCAACCGAGGGGCGGGTGGAGATTAATGGTCGTATTGCCGCAATTCTTGAACTAGGTATGGGGTTCGACCCTGAGCTTACTGGGCGTCAAAATGTATTTCAGGCTGCGGGTCTAATGGGGTTTAGTTCGAAGAAAATCCAAAAAGTCATGCCTGATATTGAGGCGTTTGCCGAAATTGGTGAGTATTTTGACGAGCCGGTGCGTACCTATTCCAGTGGCATGCAGATGCGAGTTGCATTTGGAGTTGCTACGGCATATCGTCCGGAAATATTGATCATTGATGAGGCACTTTCAGTCGGTGACTCTTATTTTCAACATAAGAGCTTTGGCCGCATTCGAAAATTCCAAGAATTAGGGACTACATTATTAATTGTTTCACATGATCCAGGTGCTGTGAAATCCATGTGTAACAGAGCTATTCTTTTGGATAATGGGATGGTTATCAAAGAAGGAAAGCCTGAAGAGATAATGGATTATTATAATGCGCTGATGGCGAAGAAAGAAGAAACGAAAATTGTTCAAAAAGTGCTTGGTGACAGGGTTGAAACGGTATCTGGAACTGGTGAGCTTACTTTTTCTAACATACAGCTTTATAACGAAAATGAAGAATTGATAAATACAGTTAGAGTTGGAGAGGCAGTGGAAATTCACTGCGAAGTTGTTGCCAATCGTTCTGTGAATTCGTTGGTTTTTGGGTGCGGAATTACGGATCGTTTGGGGCTCATGATGTTTGGAACAAACACACTTCACACCAAACAGATACTACATAATGTTAAAAAAGGTGATATTTTTCTTTATAAAATCTCATTCCTAGCCAATTTAGGCGTTGGAAGTTATGCCGTGCATTGCTCTTTACTAGAAGATGGTAGTCATATAGAAAAAAACTTCGAATGGCGTGATGGTGCATTAGTATTTGATGTGGTGAATGTGGATAAGAAAACATTTGTTGGCTGTATGTGGAATGAAATGAATTTTAGTGTGGAAAAAACTAAAGGTTAAAATAAAACTTACAATAATGAATAAAATTTTCTCTCAAATTAAATCTATTTTAGGGTTCAGGGTTGAAAATGATTCTTTATCCAATGCGCATGATCGTGATTTGATAGTGGTCGACGTAGGATGTCGATGGGGGTTTGCTGATCGCTTCTTAAATCAATTAGACGTGTTTCGGCTGTATGGCTTTGATCCTGATAAAGATGAATGTGAACGTTTAAGCCGATTGTATCCTAGAGACCGAGTAACACTAGTGCCATTGGGACTGGCCGATCGAGAAGGGGTGGCCAAGCTTTATTTAACAAAAGAGCCTGCGTGTAGCTCTATGTATGAGCCAGACTTTCAACTCACAAAAAATTGCCCTGAACTTGAATGTGCACAGAAGACAAATGAAGTTGAGATGGATATTTCTACACTTGATCTGTGGGCAAGTGAAGTCGGTCTTGAATATGTCGATCATATTAAAATAGACACGCAAGGTTCTGAGCTGCTTGTCTTAAATGGGGCTGAAAAACTTCTTGATAAGATAAGAACATTAGAAGTTGAAGTCGAGTTTAATCCAATTTACCAGGGGCAACCATTGTTCGCTGATGTGGATCATTTTTTGCGAAAACGAGGTTTTGTTCTCTGGAAGTTAACAAACCTAGCTCACTATGGGCGTGAGGGTGAGAGCGTAATTGAACTGGGTGAGGATCGTGTACATTATGATCATAATTCGCAAGTGATTAATAAATGTGGTGGCCAACTTTACTGGGCGGATGCTCATTATGTGAGGGCAGAGATAGCGCAATCTTCTTTTACAACCAGGGATCAGCTAATGCGCGATATTATATTATTGGAGCGACTAAACCACATGGATTTAGTTGCAAGACTTAAGAATACACTTGGTACTAATTTATAATGGCGAATGGTAAAAAATCATACACTTTATGTCATGTCATTGTTAACTAGATGAGCCAGTCACCCCCAGTCATTCAGTCCTATGTGATTAATTCTAGCGAGATCAAAATAAAATGACATTTATATCATATGCTCAAAACTTTGAAGATGTGATGCTTTGGCGTTCATTGGGGCATGTTAGTAATGGCTTTTATGTGGACGTTGGTGCTGCTTGGCCTGATACTGACTCTGTGACAAAGGCTTTTTATGAGCGAGGATGGCAAGGCGTTAATATTGAACCCAACCCTGAGCATTATGCAAAATTACTAGAATGTCGTCCTAATGATGTGAATTTGGATCTTGCTTTAAGTGATAAGCCTGGTTCATTGTTAATGAATTTTATCAGTGGGACTGGTTTATCAACATTGGATGAGAAAATAGCTTCTCATCATGTATCTGCTGGTTGGGGGGTGGAGAAAAAAAAGGTTAATGTTAAAACTCTTGCCTCAGTTTGGAATAGCTATATTCCTATAGGACAGGATGTTCACTATTTGAAAGTCGATGTTGAAGGATTAGAGGGAAAAGTACTTTTAGGTAATGATTGGAAGCGATTTAGACCGTGGGTTGTTTTAGTTGAGGCTACTTTACCTCTCTCAAAGAATGAATCATACGCCTCTTGGGAGGGGGTATTATTATCAGCTGAATACCAGTTTGCTTATGCTGATGGGCTTAATCGCTTTTATGTGGCTAATGAACACTCAGAGCTTCTTTCTGCTTTTAAATACCCGCCAAATGTCTTTGATGATTTTTTGCTTCATACTCATCTACAAACTAGAGAATTTGCGGAGGAAGAGAGAGCGCGCGCGCTGCGGCTTACAGATCAGTTGCAAAGAATATATAATAGCCTTTCATGGCGAATTACGGCTCCTCTACGATGGGGTGATAGAAAAGCAAGATTTTACCTCGAGTCTGTTTGTATTGGAAAAACAAAAAGACGGTTGAAAAAATTAACCCTATCTTGTTTTAGACGAATCATTGCTGTTATTGCTACTCACCCCAGATTAAGGAGTAAGTGTGTAATCCTAATACAACGACTCGGTTTATATGGAATGTTTAGGTCGCTTTATATGCTCTCTGGAAATGAACCGCGTAAGGAAAAAATTCCAGTCGAACTTGAACACCTTACACTTAATGCTCGTTCTATTTATTTTAAAATTATACGAGAGGTGGCTCTGCGTAAAAAGGGATGTAAGACATGAGGATTGTTATTGATTTGCAGGGAGCACAAACCGAAAGCAGATTTCGTGGGATTGGTCGCTATAGCTTATCGTTAGCTCTGGCCATCGCTCGAAATCGAGGGCAGCACGAGGTTATTATTGCTTTAAATGGCCTTTTAACTGAGTCTATTGAATCGATTAGAACGGCATTTGATCAGCTGCTACCCCAGGAAAATATCCGTGTTTGGAAGGCTCCTGGTCCAGTCCGTCAGTGTGATGTTCATAATGAGTTGCGCCGTAAATCTGCTGAAATTATTCGTGAAGGATTTTTATCAAGCTTACAACCGGATATTATTCTTTTAACAAGCTTGTTTGAAGGCTATGTAGATGATGCTGTTACTTCTATTGGTGAATTTGACACCTCTTCTAAAACGGCGGTAATTCTATACGACTTGATTCCATTTGTTGACCCTAATGCTTACTTGCAAACTGATATCCAGCGTGAGTATTATTTTCGTAAAATTGAAGCTTTGAAAAATGCAGATTTAATGTTATCGATATCAGAAAGTACTAAGCAGCAAGCGATGCAAGAATTAGGACTCTCCAGCGAAAATATTAAGACGATATTTTCAGCTGTTGATGAAAAATTTTGTTTCGCTAACCTTAGTTCTGATGAAAAAATAAGATTAAAAGCGCGTTATTCGATTGACAATGAGTTTGTAATGTATGCTCCTGGTGGTTTTGATTCACGTAAAAATATTGAAGGCCTTATTTTAGCTTATGGAATGTTGCCAAAATATTTGCGATCTCATTACCAACTTGTTATTGCAAGCCGGATCAATGACTATCATCGGACATGCTTACTTGCTCTAAGCCGGAAAGCAGGTTTATCTGAAAATGAATTAATATTAGTGGGCTACGTGTCAGATAATGATTTGATTTCATTATATAGAGTTACAGAGTTATTTATATTTCCCTCATTAAGTGAAGGCTTTGGACTACCAGTTTTAGAGGCAATGTCATGTGGTGCTGCAACTATTGGCTCTAATGCAACTAGCATTCCTGAAGTTATAGGCAATCAGAATGCTCTTTTCGAGCCTACCTCTATTTCTTCAATATCGGAGAAACTAGAAGAGGTGCTGCAGAATGACCAGCTGAAAAATGATCTAAGTAAGGCTGGTCTAGAGCAAGCTCAGAAGTTTTCTTGGGATAAGAGTGCAAAACTGGCGATAGTTGCATTTGAGAATAAAGTGAAGTCTGATGTTACTGGAAGAAACTGCGTTTTATTAAACCATCGCCCAAGACTTGCGTTTATATCCCCTTTGCCAGCAGAGCGATCAGGGATAGCAGATTATAGTGCCGAATTAATTCCGGCTCTGAGTAAATATTATAAAATTGATGTTATTGTAGTTCAGACAACCGTTACTGATCAGTGGATTCGCGATCATTGCGGAATTCGATCACCTGAATATTTTCTGGAAAATGCTCAAAAATATGAGCGTGTTTTGTATCACTTTGGTAATTCAATATTTCATCAGTACATGTACCCCCTGATAAATAAGATTCCTGGTACGGTGTGTTTACATGACTTTTACTTGAGTGGTTATAGCCGATATCTAGAATGTGTTGAGGGTGACTCATACCTCTGGGCTTATAATCTTTATTTATCTCATGGTTATCGAGCAGTTCGTGATAGATTTCATCTGCCTGATGATGAAATTGTAATGTATAAATACCCATGTAATTTAGCGGTGCTACAGGCAGCTAATGGTGTCATTGTGCACTCTTGTTATTCAAAACGTCTGTCAGAAATATGGTATGGAAAAAAGATAAGTGAAAATTGGGTTGTCATCCCATTGCTCCGTCAGACAAAAGAGATCAATGTCGCTTCAAAGTCCAGGGAGTTGTGTGGAATACCTGAAGATTCTTTTGTTATATGTTCATTTGGTCTACTTGACGCCACAAAATTAAATCATAGACTTTTGTCGGCATGGTTGGCCAGCTCCCTATCTGGCAAGACCAATTGTTACCTAGTTTTTGTTGGTGAAAATCATGCTGGAGAATACGGTCGAAGCCTGTACGATAAAATTAATGAAAGTTCTCATAAAGACCAAATACGTATTACGGGATGGGTTAGTACTGAAGTTTTCCAGGCATATTTGAATGTGACTGATATAGCAGTCCAATTGCGAACTCATTCGCGTGGTGAAACATCTGCGGCAGTACTGGACTGTATGAACAATGGTCTTCCTCTAATTACTAATGCCAATGGCTCTGTTGCTGAGTTGCCTGCTGATTCAGTGTGGATGTTAGACGATGAATTTGAAGATAACGATTTGATTTATGCATTAGAGACTCTATGGGAAAGCTCAAAAAAACGTCAGGCTTTATCACGCAAAGCGAAAGAGGTTGTCGAGAAATATCATTCTCCTGAAGCATGTGCAAAACAGTATGCTGTAGCAATTGAAGGTTTTTACCACTCATCGCTAACAAGCCGAAATCATCTTATTTCAAGGTTAGCTAATAATTTTTATGAGCTTGATAATGATGATTATTTAAAACATTTGGCTAGTTGTATTGATCATAATCAACCAGATAAGAAATTTACTAGTACAATTTTTATTGATGTTACTGCTATTAGCCAATGTGATTTAAAAACTGGAATTGAGAGGGTTACGAGAGCTTTAATGCTTCAGTTTGTTAATGAGCCTCCTGATGGGTATCGTGTTGAGCCTGTTTACCTTTCGAATAAAGATGGCGTTTGGATTTATAGGTATGCGCGTAGTTTTACGCTAGGCTTGCTTGAGTGCCCAAATGACTGGATTAATGATGATGTAATTGATCTTCAATCTGGCGATATTATTTTGGCTGCTGATGTGTCTGGCGTAGCTGTAAGTGAGTCAGAAAAAGGGGGGGTGTATAAAAGGTTAAGGGATATTGGGGTCAGGATCATTTTTATTGTCTATGACCTCCTACCAATAAAATTTCCTGAGTTTTTCCCTAAAGGGGCTGATAGTGCTTTTAAAGTCTGGTTGAGTTCTGTATGCCGGGTATCTGATCAGATAATATGCATATCAAAGGTAGTAGCTGATGAGCTTAATGAGTGGTGCCAGGTCAATACACCGTTACGTCCAAGGAAATTGAATATCAATTGGTTTCATCTTGGGGCTGATATAAAAAGAACAGCACCTAGTACAGGTATACCTCTTGGGGCTGAAAAGCGGCTAAAAACATTCACTACAAAACCTACATTCCTAATGGTAGGTACGATTGAGCCTCGAAAGGGGCACTTGTCGGTGATTGAAGCTTTTGAAAGGCTGTGGGCTTCTGGGTGTGATGTTAATTTAGTTATTGTGGGGAATGAGGGGTGGCGTGAATTGGCCGACTCTGAAAGGCGATCTATACCTGTAATTATGAAGAAGATTCAGAGTCATTCGAAGCTTGATGAATCTCTTTTTTTTGAGGAAGAGGCTAGTGATGAGTATTTGGAAAATATATATGCGTCATCAACATGCTTAATCGCGGCCAGTGAGAATGAAGGTTTTGGGCTCCCTCTTATTGAAGCAGCCATGCATAATTTACCAATTATTGCTCATGATATACCAGTGTTTCGTGAGGTTGCTGGTGAAAATGCTTTTTACTATAAAAGTGGAGTGGAAAACCTTACTCAATCAATATTTGACTGGATAGCTTTATATAAAGAAGCTTCTCATCCTAAATCGGGGGGGGTATTGTGGTTAACTTGGAAAGAGAGTTCTGAACAGTTATTTCAAAGAATAGTTAGTTCTTCTATAGATGGGGAAGTTAGTTGACGATGGAGTCGAAGAATTTGAAACGGGCTATCTATTACATCGCACAAGCAATGGTTGTTTTGTTGGTTGCTTCTGTCACTTTGAAATTGTGGGAATATGATCTGCGGGTCCCTTTTAATTACTCTGGGGATTCTGTAGTTATATTAATGTATGTAAAGGCAATTATTCAAAACGGGTGGACGTTTGTAATTCCGCAGTTATCCGCCCCTTATTCGATGAGCGCCGCTGCATTTCCGCTGGCAACTAGTATTGATTGGGGGGTGATGAAGGTAATCTCTTTATTCACCTCCGAACCTGGTACGGTGCTAAATGTATTTTGGTTTTTAACGTTAGTCTTTAGTGCGTGGGGTGCAACTCTATCAATGAACCTGCTGGGATTAAACAAGTGGGTTTCCTTTGCCACTGGAGTATTGTTTGCGTTTCTACCATTTGCGTTACTACGGAATGTGAGTCATTTGAATTTAGTTTATTACACAGTGCCTTTTTTGTCGTTACTCGCGATTCATATAATGATAGGGAATGATTCTAGCCTAAAAAATAAATTAGTTATTCGTCGAATAGGGTATGTGGCGTGCTTCATTCAGGGCTTTAATTACATATATTTTAGTTTCTTTGCGGTTTTTCTGTTTTGTTTTGCTGCCGCGGTTAGCTATTCAAAGACTAAATCAAGAAAGATGGTTAGAGTTGCAATGATTGCCATAAGCATTATCAGTATGGCAACATTGTTGAATTTATCTCCGAGCTTTATCAGTTGGTACCAGCATGGTAAACCTCCTGAGATGGGATATAAGCATATAGCTGAAGCTGAAATATTTGGTGCTAAGATGAGAAAGATGATCGCTCCACACCCAGATAATCCTATTTATATTTTCTCTAAGTGGGGTAAAAGAGATTTTTCTGCTAACTTTCCTAATGAAAATGAGAATGTCACTGTAAGGCTTGGACTATATGCTTCAGCAGGTTTTTTATTTTTGTTATTAGTGTCGCTTAGCTTGATTCGTGTAGGTAGTAGGCTTATTTCCTCGGTTGCAATTCTTTCTTTATTTACGTTATTAATGATTACAGTTGGTGGTGGCGGTGCTATCTTTAACCTATTGGTGGTTCCTGATATCCGGGCATATAATAGATTCTCTGTTTTTATTGCATTTTTTTCGATGGTAGGGATCGGTTGGTGGGTTACTCAGAAGGTTTTAGATGCTAAGGGTAAGTTAAATGCACGATTTTTGCTGGTGGGGATCGCGGGCCTTATTACGCTTAGTCTTTATGATCAGCTACTTGATGCGAAAGGGCTGCTTCACACTCAAAAAAATGATATGAGAAGTGCCAATCAAGAGCGGGGTTTTGTTCGGGAGTTGGAAAGAAATTATCCTGAAGAGCTGAATGTGTTTCAACTTCCTGTGACGGGTTTTCCGCCTCTCAGCGTACATGAACGAATGTTTTCTTATGACCATTTGAAACCATACTTATGGTCTACTCATCTTAATTGGAGTTGGCCGTCATTCTCACAGGCTCATCGCAATTGGCAAGATAAAGTGTCTGTATTAGAAGGCCATGACTTACTTAGAGCATTAGTGTTATCTGGTTTCGATCTTATATGGCTCGATAATTATGCATATAAAGATAGTGGTGAATTTCTTAAAAAACAGTTGCTTGATGCCGGCGCTAGCGAAGTGATGCTTGGAGGGAGTGAAAGGTATACGATTCTTGATATTTTAGCTGTGAAAGAGCAGTTATTGCGAAGAATGGGGGATGATGAGTTTCAAACTGAATCTGATAAATTACTGGCTGGGTTTAGATATTAATAATGGATGTGAAATGTGGAATTATCAATAGTTATACCTGTATATAACGAAGCCGGGGCTATTACGCAAAACTTGTCTGTAATTGCAGCCGAACTTAATGAAATAAGTGAGCATAGTTTTCAAATAATCATTGTAAACGATGGCTCAAAAGATAAAACTGCTGACGAAGTGCGCTCGCTGTGCAAGCAAAATAATTCACTTGAATTAATCTCGTTTAATCGAAATTTTGGCAAAGAATCAGCACTGCATGCTGGACTAGATTATGCCTCAGGTGATGCAGTAATTGTAATGGATAGTGACTTACAGCATCCCCCTGCAATGATTGTTGATATGATTGAGTTATGGATGAATGGTGCGAAGGTGGTAGATGGATGTAAGGCTTCACGAGGTCGAGAGTCAGTGTTATCCGCTTGCTTGTCTAAGGGTTTTTATTACCTGTTTAGAAAGTTAACAAGAATAGATATAGAGAATAATAGTGATTTTAAGCTATTAGATCGTGAAGTCGTTGATGCATATTGTGAACTTTCTGAAAGAAAGCGGTTTTTCCGAGGCATGATTCCATATCTAGGATTTCATACAAAAAGAATATTATTTGAGGTGCCGGAAAGGTGTTCTGGTGAAAGTTCATGGTCTCGCTTTAATTTGTTTAAATTTGCATTAACTGCTCTTAGTAGTTTTACATCTGCCCCATTACATTTAGTAAGTTTAATGAGTATGTTATTTTTTATGGCGAGTATTCTAATTGGTGGTATTGCCGTGTACGACAAGATCACTGGTGATGCAGTTACAGGTTTTACAACAGTAATTTTGCTTATATTAATAACAGGTAGTTTAATTATGTTTGCATTAGGGCAGATTGGAATATATATAGAGCAAATGTTTGATGAGCTCAAAAAGCGCCCATATTATATTGTTGATAAAAAAAATAGCTACTTGAAAAAATAATCATGGGAATTGTTGCTACAACCGTATGTAATGCGCTATTTCTTGCGATGCTTTTGACATTTTCACACGCCCTTCTGAAATGGGTTTCTATTCAAGATGCGGGCTCGTTTTTAGACATCGCATATAAATATTGGTGGATAATTGCTGTTGCTATAGGTGTGTATGTCTTCATATTTTTTTATTATGCTTTCATTCTTAGAGTGACTTCAATTAGCGTTCTTTATCCTACATATACTGGGTTATCTATAGTTTTTGTGTTTGTTGTAGGTGTTTTTGTATTTAGTGAGCCAGTTACAGGAAAGCAAATATTCGGTTGTTTGTTGGTGCTTAGTGGTATTTACTTTGTTGTTGGAGACTCTGTTAAATAATGAATATTTCTCGTGACGTTACACTTTTTATCCATTTTATATTTGACCAGCTTTTGCCTCCATTGTTACGTGATAGTAAATGGTTTATGTGGCTTCCGTTTGTAATTTTATTTAAAGATAAAGCCCAGGTGTTTATTGATTTTAAGCGAAAGGCCCCATTTTTGAATGAAAATGAATTTAGGGACATATATTTGGATACGGCCTCTGTACATATCCAAAGGGAAACCGATATAAACCGGGAATGTATTCGTGGAATAAAAGAGCATCTGGTAGGGAAGAAAATTCTTGATATCGCATGTGGTAGGGGTTTTTTAATTAATCAGCTTAAAGCTGATTATGAGATGACAGGCGCTGATATTATTATTGATTCGAAGCTTATTGATGAAATGCCTAGTGTTGAGTTTAAGGAAACCACGCTTGAAGATTTACCATTTAATGATAAAGAATTTGATACGGTGATTTGTGCTCACACTTTGGAGCATGTTCAGGATATTGGTAGGGCGATAAGTGAACTGAAGAGAGTTACAAAAAGACGCTTGATTGTAGTTTTACCGAAACAGCGGCCGTATAAGTATACTTTCGATTTACATTTGCATTTTTTCTCATACGAACATGATCTACTAAAGCTCTTAAAGCCAAGGAAAGAAGGATATCAGTGTAGTATTCTTGGGGGAGATTGGTTTTACATTGAAGACATGCTTGAGTAAGTAGCTAGAAGAGTGGGATGTTAAGTGGTTTCAAGGTTAGTTTAAGAGGTATATAGTGAAAAGAAAAGCAATTATAACCGGTATTACTGGGCAAGATGGGGCTTATTTAGCAGATCTTTTGCTTGAGAAGGGCTACATTGTTTACGGAGCATACCGACGTACTGCGTCAACTAATTTCTGGCGTATTGAAGAGTTAGGCGTTAAAGATAATCCTAATCTACATTTGGTTGAGTATGACCTGACAGATCTTGGGTCGAGTATACGATTGTTAGAAACTGCTCAACCTGATGAAGTATACAACCTAGCGGCCCAGAGTTTTGTGGCTGTTTCTTTTGATCAGCCGATCACTACTGGCCAAATTACCGGTATGGGACCTGTGAATTTGCTGGAGGCAATTCGGATTGTTAATCCGAAAATTCGTTTTTATCAGGCATCAACATCTGAGATGTTTGGAGAGGTTCAGGAGATTCCTCAGTCCGAAAAAACCCCGTTTTATCCCCGCAGTCCTTACGGAGTGGCTAAGCTTTATGCGCACTGGATGACGATTAACTATCGTGAGAGTTACGATATCTTTGGCAGTAGTGGTATTTTGTTTAATCATGAGTCGCCATTGCGAGGGCTTGAGTTTGTGACCCGTAAGATCACCGATGGTATCGCGAGAATCAAACTGGATAAGCAAGACGTTTTAGAGCTAGGGAATATGGACGCCAAGCGCGACTGGGGTTATGCAAAGGATTATGTGGAGGGGATGTATCTGATGCTGCAGGCAGACAAGCCTGATACCTATGTTCTATCGACTAACCGTACTGAAACGGTGCGTGATTTTGTTTCGATGTCATGCAAAGCTGCCGAGATAGAAATTGAATGGAAGGGTGCTGAGGAAAATGAAGTGGCTATTGATACTGCTTCTGGAAAAGAGATTGTTCGTGTCAATCCGAAGTTCTATCGGCCTGCCGAAGTTGAATTACTGATTGGTGATCCTCAAAAGGCAAAAGACGACCTCGGCTGGGAGGCAACTACCTCGTTAGAGACGTTGTGTGACATGATGGTTAAGGCCGATCTACGACGAGTTGAAAAAGGGGTCTCTTTTTAGGTTATGCGTACATTAGTAACTGGGCTTGATGGATTTACTGGGCGTTATGTTCAGTCAGAACTGGAGTCCCATGGGCATACAGTGGTAGGTTTGAACTGTGATTTGACTGATGCCGAAGCCGTTGCTGCAGATGTTGCCAGGATACAGCCTGAAGCAGTGATCCACCTTGCAGCGGTTGCGTTTGTTGGTCACGGTGATGCCAAGGCCTTTTATGATGTAAATCTAATGGGTACACGTAACCTGTTGGCGGCATTGGTTCAATATGCACCCGATGTACAAAGTATTTTACTCGCTAGTAGTGCCAATATTTATGGCAACCGCTCTGAGGGGGTTTTGAGTGAAGATGCCTTACCAGACCCAGCGAATGACTATGCCGTGAGCAAGTGTGCGATGGAGCAGATGGCGCGGTTATGGCTTGATCGTCTGCCGTTATTTCTGGTTCGGCCATTTAACTACAGTGGGGTCGGGCAGGATGATAAATTCCTGATCCCCAAGATTGTTACCCACTTTAGGCAAAAAAAAGAGGTTATCGAGCTGGGTAATCTCGAAGTGTGGCGAGAGTTTGGTGATGTGCGGGCAATCGCTGATATTTATCGAAGGCTTTTAGAGTGTTGTCCTGCCGGGGAAACACTGAATATATGTACGGGGAAAACCTACTCATTGCGAGAAGTGATCTCTCTAAGTGAAGAGATAACGGGGCATCATATTGAAATTCAGGTAAACCCTGAGTTTGTTCGCGCAAATGAAGTGCGAATCTTGACTGGAGATAACAGCCGCCTTAAGGGTGTGATCGGTGAGTGGCAACCATACCGCCTGCAAGATACACTGGCCTGGATGCTAAACGATGATGTGGTTATTAGTTGAAGGTTGGAGTAGACGCAAGGTCGCTATCGCGGCCGCTGACAGGGATTGGTCGATATACCCTGGAAATGTGTCGAGCCCTGTCAAAAATAAATGATATTTCGCTTTACCTCTATAGTCCCGCACCTGTTTTTAATGAATATCGGCTGGGTCTTGAATCTGCACACATTCGAAATAAAGATTGGCACGGCGACTTGAGTCGGCAGTTCTGGTCAGAGACTTATTTGCCTTTATGGGTAAAAGAAGACGACGTTGATCTGTTCTGGGGACCCGCGCATCGTCTGCCTCGATTGCTGATAAATAAAATATCGAGCGTGGTGACTATTCATGACCTTGTATGGAAGTACGCCGGTGAAACGATGCGCCCAATATCACGCCTGCTAGAGCATTATCAGATGCCTTTGGCAGTGCGTGCTGCCGATGCTGTGGTGGCTGACTCACAAGCAACGGCAGATGCAGTGGCGGGCGAATTTTGTATCGCAGCGGACAGGTTGAGCGTGGTGCTGCTTGGGACTAATGCTACCCCATGTGTCGCACCGCTTGAAACATTGCAACCGCTGGGTGTTAATCGTCCATATTTTCTCTTTGTGGGGACGCTTGAACCACGGAAAAATCTGGCTCGTCTTTTGGCTGCGTACTCCCGTTTGCCTGAGCCAACAAAGGCGCAATGTATGCTGGTAATCGCTGGAGGCAAAGGGTGGGGGGGCGTCAATATCGATGATATGGTGGCCGACTTAAGCTTGCTGAGTCATGTCCGTGTACTGGGTTATATCGATGAATCTGTTTTAGCTGCTCTTTATGCTAACGCCGAATTTCTGGCGATGCCCTCTCTTTACGAAGGGTTTGGCTTACCGTTAATTGAGGCGATGGCTCATGGAGTACCTGCCTTAACGGCTAATAACTCCTCAATGCCGGAGGTGGCCGGTGATGCCGCGTTGTTGGTGAATGCACTGGATGTTGAGGCCATTGAAAATGGACTGAATCAGCTAATTATCAATGAAAAATTGAAGAGTGAACTTGCTGGCAATGCAAAAAGAAATGCATCTCGGTTTGATTGGGATGAATCGGCAAAACAGCTAGTAGGCGTGTTTGAAAAGGCTATTTCTATAAGAGAATCGCGGTTAGCTTGAGGGTTATTTGATTTCATGTGATCTTTTTGTTTATGTTCGTATTTTACAGGGAATAAAGCGATAGGAGTACTTGTTCTAGTTGGTTATAGTATGGATTTCCTATGATTGGCTAGACACGCCAATAGCGTTAAAATGTAACTCTATGATAGGTGCTTATGGGAATTGGAACGCGAAAGCTGGAAGGACTTAAATAGAGGCGGTTAAGAGATTGAAGTGGTCGTGAGTAGTGTTTTAGTTACCGGTGCGAGCGGCTTTGTTGGTAAGGCTTTATGCCGGTTACTTGTTGAAAGTAATATGTCGATTAAAGCGGTGGTCAGGAATAGCGATAGTACCGGTGGTGTTGTCGTTATTCCCATTGGCGAGATTTGCGGTGAAACAGATTGGCAAGATGCTCTTGTTGGAGTTGATTGCGTTGTGCACCTGGCGGCTCGTGTTCACGTGATGAATGAAACGGAAGCTGATCCGCTGGTGGCATTTCGTCGTGTGAATACGCTAGGTACTGAAAAGTTGGCGCGTGATGCCGCCAATGCCGGTGTCAAGCGGTTGATCTACCTTAGTTCGATCAAGGTAAACGGTGAAGAGACAACGGATACTCCATTCAATGAGCAAGTTGCTCAGCCACCGGTAGACCCCTATGGGCTTTCGAAGTGGGAGGCGGAAAATAGTTTGCGACAGATTTCGGCTGAAACAGGGATGGAGGTAGTGATTATTCGTCCGCCGCTTGTTTATGGGCCAGGTGTTAAGGGAAATTTTCTAACGCTTCTTAAACTTGTTTCAAAAGGATTGCCTCTCCCTCTGGCGCGGGTGAAAAATCAACGCAGTCTTGTTTCGTTAGGAAACTTAATCGACCTGATTAGAGAGTGCATCGTGAACCCGCAGGCGGTAGGTGAGACCTTTTTGGTCTCTGATGGCAAAGATTTGTCGACTTCAGAGTTGATTCGAGTCATTGCTGCAGGGGAGGGTAAGTCTCCCAGGTTGATGCCGGTGCCCCTATGGCTGCTCAATGCTGGCGCTATAATGCTTGGAAAAAAGGCGATTGCAACAAGGCTGTTGGGTTCTTTGCAGGTGGATATCAGCAAAGCACACCGAATATTGGGCTGGGTGCCTCCATATTCTGCCGAAAATGAGATCAGGAAAGTAGCAGAGTGGTATTGTGATAAAAGCTAGCATTTTAACGTTGGTGAAGTTAAAAATAGAAGTAATTTCATGCAATTGGCGAGGGAGATGAGTATAATTCGCTGATGATATCTGTGTTTGTCGTTGTTCCGTTTTTGTTGTCTATGTGCTTAACGCGCATGTTTATTAGCCCTTCTTCTCCGCTGCGAATAATGGATCATCCTAATGAGCGTTCGCTGCACTCGGCGCCCGTACCGAGAGCGGGAGGCGTGGCGATTCTGGCTGCTTTTTTCGTTGGTGTTGGGTTGATGGCACTATTGTTGGAAATGTCAGTTCCTCCGGTGTTGTTGTTGTGCGCGCTAATAGTGGCGGTGATCTCTTTTCTTGATGACTGCTATTCCCTTGGGGCCGCACTCAGATTTTTTATTCATTTCTGCACAGCTGTGATTTTTGTGATTTATGGATATCAGCTTGAGTTACTGGAGTTACCCGGCTTGGAGTGGCAGTGGTATGGGACTATCGCGCTTATTATTTCGTGTTTATTGATTGTTTGGTTGATAAATCTGTATAACTTTATGGACGGTATGGATGGCTTTGCTGCAGGAATGGCGATTGTTGGATTTTCCTGTTTTGCTCTGCTTGGCTGGCAAGCCGGGCATCAGCTGTTTATGTGTGCCAGCCTTATCGTTGCAGGCGCCGTGTCCGGGTTTGTACTGTTTAATTTTCCACCCGCAAAAATTTTTATGGGGGATACTGGGTCATCAACATTGGGGTTTTTAGTGGCGGCTTTTTCATTGTGGGCTAGTGAAGAGAAGACGTTTCCTATCTGGATTGCTCTGTTGGTATTTTCCCCTTTTATTGTCGATGCCTCGGTCACATTGTTTCGTCGATTACTGGTAGGTGAGCGAGTCTGGGAGGCCCACAAGAGTCATTTTTATCAGCGGCTTGTTCAGGTGGGGTGGGGGCATAAAAAGACAGTATTATATGCTTATCTGTTGATGGTAGCCTGTGCTCTTACTGCGTGGTTAGCTATGCAAGTGGATGTTGCGTATCAGTGGGTGGTAATCTTTGGTTGGATAGTGGTGTATATCTCGATGATGACCGGAGTTGGGAAGCTTGAGTCTCGACATGTGTAATATAATTTGAGTATTTTTTGATATGCGATCTGAATTAAAAGCAAAGCTTCAGGGTAGGCGGCTGGCTGTTATTGCCCATGATCTTGTGATGGTTGTGGTTGCGTGGGGAGTGGCATTCCTTACACGTTATGATTTTTCGCTGTCTGCTGATGCTTTGGTAATGGTTTGGCAAACGATGGTTATTGTTGTTATTGCGCAGGCAGTTGTTTTTTGGATAACGGGCTTATATAAAGGGTTGTGGCGTTTTGCGAGTCTTCCTGATATGTGGAATATCAGTCGTGCGGCAGGCATTGGTGTGCTTGCTGTTTCACTGCTGTTGTTCTTGTTTAACCGTATGGAAGGTATTCCGAGAACAGTGCTGCTGTTTTATCCTGTTTTTCTCGTTTTTCTGTTGGGTGTTCCGCGGATTGTCTATCGCA
>Ga0316209_1001696_pt1 | contig 21084 bp, 17 predicted proteins | sample 6monopyrite_MG_FD_204945 | JGI IMG/M metagenome (GOLD analysis project Ga0316209, IMG submission 204945) | Microbial mat bacterial communities from mineral coupon in-situ incubated in ocean water Damariscotta River, Maine, United States -... | ecosystem: Environmental > Aquatic > Marine >...
ATGCCTTGGGCGCTGGCGGTCCAGGCGGCCCCTCTTCCCCACCACGGAACCGTTCCGTCGAGGTCAGGGCCGCCGTCGGGACAGTCTGCACGACTACCCCGACCGCTGCGACGCCCATAGCATCTAGGTGAACAGGGTCGCCAGACCCAGGAAGACGCCCATGCTGACGACATCGGTGGCGGTCGTCAGGAAGATGCTCGAGGCGGTCGCGGGGTCGGCTCCGAACTTGCGCAGTGCCAGCGGGACCAGCGCTCCGCACAGGCCGCTCACCACACAGCTGACGATCATGGCCATCCAGACGACGAGCGCGAGCGGGATCGCCTTCTCGTTGCCGGCGATGGTGGCGTAGGCCAGCATACCGAGCGCCGCGGACGCGCCGACGAGGATTCCGTTCATGAGGCCGAGCGTGCCCTCTTTCATGACGAGCGCTCGTTCGTCTCCCGCCTTCAGGTCGCCCAGGGTCACGCCGCGCAGGGTGACGGCGAGCGCCTGGCAGCCCGTGTTTCCCGACTGGCCGGCCAACACCGGAATGAAGGCGGCGAGCAGGACGACGCGGTTGAGGGTGTCCTCGAAGATGGCGACGACGGACGCCGCCAGGAAGCACGTGACCAAGTTGATCTGAAGCCACGGTTGCCGGAAGCGCAGGCTGCGCATGACGGATGTGGTCAGTCGCTCGAGCTTCTCGACACCGACCATCGAACCGGCTTGCGCGCTGATCTCGATCGCGTGTGCCTCGAACATCGACTGGCCGCGCACCAGGCCGAGCAGGTGGCCGCCTTCGTCACACACCGGATAGACCGGATAGTGCCGGTTGACCGCCAGCTTCATCGCGTCCATCAGCGCCATGTCCGGCTCGAGCATGAAGAGCTCCGTGAACATGACCTCTTCCAGGCGAGTCTCCGGGTCGCTGAGCATCAGGTCGCGCATCACCAGGACGCCGAGCAGCTTGTTCGAGTAGTCCGTCACGTAGCCGTACGTGATGAAGGACTGCTTGGTCAGCTTGCGCAGCGCTTCGATGGTCTGCCGCACCGTCATCGACGGCCGGAAGATTCCGACCGGATGCTCCATCAACCAGCCGACGCTGTCTTCCGGATACTCGCGATTGAGCGACCACTGCTCCGCGACCTGCTTGGGTGCCGCCGCGAGAATTCCCGCGCGGTGCTCTTCCGTCATCTCGTGCAGCACCTGCTGCGCGATGATCGGATTCAAATCCTGCAGGACCTCGGCAGCTTCCTTGTCGGGAACCTCTTCGAGCGCGTCGGCCGCGTCATGGGGCGCGCTCTGTCGAACGAGTTCCAGGAGGGGCTGTGTGTCGTCGTCGTTCATGCGAGACCAAGGAGACAATTCATCATCGCGTGAGCCATTGCCAGGCCTGACCCCGAAAATTGCATTGTACGGTCGAGCAAGACGACCGCGATGCCCGCGCGCGCTGACGATCCGGCGCTCCGTTTCGGGATTCCTGATCTACTCCGGCAAGGCCTTGGGCATAATCGAGAGGCCTTGGGTTCACCTCACTCCGCGCCGCGACCGTCCATGCCAGGAAAGCTCCTCCTTCCCCTCGTCCTCGCAGGCTGCGTTGCTGCCTGTTCGAAGTCTGCTCGCGAAGAAGCGCCTATCCGGCTCGTGCTGATCACGCTCGACACTCTGCGTGCGGACTCGGTTCGCGGCGAGCAGGCCGAGATGCCGGCGGTGGAAGCACTGGCCGAGCGCGGTCTCGTGTTCGAGCGCGCCTACTCCTCGACCTCCAGCACGCAACCCACGCATGCGAGCCTGTTCACGGGGCTGCACCCCTGGCAACACGGCGTTACGCGGAACGGCATGGTGCTCGGCGAAGAGCAGCACACGCTCGCCGAACGGCTGAGGGACTCGGGGTTCGAGACCAGCGCGATCGTCGCCTCCTTTCCGCTACACCGCACCTTCGGTTACGACCAGGGCTTCGACCGGTTCGACGATTCCTTCGTGCGCAGCTTGCAGAATCGCGACGAGTGGCGCGGACAGGAAGTCGAAGGCAAGGCGTTCTACGTGCTCGCGAAATCCGTCACCGACCGCGCCATCGCGGACATCGACCGAGCTTCCGCACCGAAGCAGTTCTTCTGGTTCCACTACTTCGATGCGCATGCGCCCTATGGCGACACTCGCGGCAAGGCGCCCAAGCGGAAGCTGAAGGGTGCCGCGGGCGAGGGGCCGGACTACGCGGCGAGTCGCAAGCTCTATGACCTGGACGTTCGCTCACTGGACAAGTCGCTCGCGCGGCTGTTCGATCGCCTGCAGCGCGATGCGGACTCGATCGAGACCCACATCGTCGTGACTTCTGATCACGGCGAGAGCTTTGGAGAGGACGGCTCGTTCGGACACGAGACGCGCGTCACGGGCGAGCAGGTTCATGTTCCGCTCATCATTGCCTCGCCGCGAGTGAAGAGCTCGATTCGAGACGACCCGACGGGTTCGGTCGATGTCTATTCAACGCTGCTCTCCCTGGCCGGAGCTCGACCGGACGGGAGCAGCCGCGGAATCGACCTGACTTCTTCGAGTGGCGTGGACAGCGCGGTGGGCATGCGGCGAACCTTCGATCTCGAGGAAGACTCCGAAGCGGACACCGACCGCGAGCCTCGCTTCTACTGTCTTCGCGGCGACAAGCTGTACGCCGGAAACAGCGACCGTGTCTTCGAGAACGTCAGTCCCTACGACGAGGTGACGGGCGAGCTGGGCGAGGAGCTTCGCGAGCTGTTCCGCGGCTATCAGTCCGAGCTGGAGCGCAATGCCGGTCAGTCCTCGGATGATCCCGACGCACGCGAAGGCCTGAGCGCGCTGGGATACACGGAGTGAACCCGGACGAGCCGAGATCGAACGAGCGCCGGAGAGCCATCGCCTGGGTGTCGATCCCGCTGCTACTCACGGCCTTCGTTCATCGCCAAGTGCTCGGACTGTTCTTCTCGTCCGACGACTTCCTGCACCTCTACCAGCTCTGCAACGGGAGCTTCCTCGACTTCATCACGACGGCGCACGGCGGGCACCTGTACTGGGCGAGGAACTCGATCTGGTACGCCCTCTACTCGCTGTTCGGAGTCGAGTCCGGCCCTTACTTCGCGTTCGTCTTCGCGCTTCACCTGACGAACATCGTCCTCTTGTTCCTCCTGGCCAAGCGACTCTCGGAGAGCTTCGCAGTCTCCACCTTCATCGCGAGCCTGTGGGGTAGCTTGCCGGTCGCCTTGGGCTCCATGGCTTGGTTCTCGGCGTTCGGGCACGTCCTGATCGCAACCTGCTTCCTGTGGATCCTCCTGGACGTCGCGCGCTTGCACCGAACTGCCGAGCGAGTCACGACCCCAACCCTGCTTCGCTGGCTGTTCCTGCTCGTCGTCGCGGCGACCTCCTACGGGATCGGACTCGCCTTCGCGATCTGCTTCTCGGTCATGCTCTTCCTGCTGCTCGACCGAGCTCCCAATCGCCGCTTCGTCGTGGCCTTCTTCGCCGTCATGAGCGCGGTGATCCCACTCGCCTTCAAGCTCGCCACGGAAGCCGGTGGTCCGGCGATCTCTCCCTTCTGGCCGCTCGAGTCCACGGAGAGCTTCTCCAACTTCGTCGCGTTCAGCTACGACCTGGCCTGTTCCAGCTTCGCCTACGTCTGCCTTGGCCCGCTGGCCTCGCGAACGGAGCTCGGCCTCAGCAACGAGCAGTTCCTGACCGTCTCCAACTTCGCCTTCCCGCTCTTCCTCGTAGGGCTAGCCCTGGCCTACGTCCGGGCGTCGAGCGAGAGGCGCAAGTGGATGATCGCGATGACTCTCGTCGCTTGCTCGATCTACGCGATGATCGCTCTGGGTCGCTACGTTCTCATGAACCGGATGCCGTTGGCCGCGGCAACTCCTCGCTATCACTACGTCGGAACCCTCGCATTCGCCACAGCACTGTGCGCGGTGCTCCCCGCAGCTCGTGGAGTTGGACGCGCCGCCTGGGTTGGACTGGGCCTCTTGCTCGTGTCGATCGGTTTCGCTTCGTCAGCCGATGCCTGGCTGCCCGATCACTACGTCAAGGTGGGTGGCAAGCAAGAGTACCGCCAGACGGTTCGCAAGATTCGAAGCGAAGTCGAAGCCGCGCCCGCGGGAGGAACCGTCCTCATCAAGAATCGACCGTTTCGAAGTGTGCACCTTCTCACGGGCAAGGAGCGATTCCCCGGCTGGGCCGGCATCTACGTGATCACTTTTCCGACCGACAAGCTGAAGGGTCGCACGGTTCGATTCCTGGAGACGAAGAGTCTCGTTCGCAAAGAGGCCGAGCGCATCGGCGGCCGAATTGAAGGAATGCTGGTAGAGCAGTAGGCCGCCATGCCAGCCACCTGATCGCGTAGCGAACTGGCAGGAAAACATATCCAGAGCAGATGCTTCGCAAGAGGGCGCCAGAAGCCAGTAGACGCGGGCTACGTGCAGTACGGGTCCCTCGAAGCGATCCCGAATCCCCCATTTAACGAGACGGCCACTATCATGGTTGAAGTCCAGTGAGCGAACCCTCGCGCACGCCCCATCTCCACTCTGCCCACCCCGCCTATGTCCCTCCTGTCATTAGCCCTCTGTGTACTCCCGCTCGCCGCTGCTCCAGCTGGAGGAGCAGGCACCGACTTCCGCATCACGATCACCGGCACCGTCGAGTTCAATGGGATCGGCACCGGCTTCTTGGGCACCGTCGGCGTGAACGAGAGCGCGACGCTGACCTTCCTCGTCAACTCCGAGGACTTCATCAACAGTCCGAACTTTCCGACGCGGGGCTATTTCATCGATGAGTCCAGCTGGAACTTGCAGTTCGACAGTGGCTCGCTCGACCTCGAGAATCCGTACAGCGGCTTCGGAGCGATGTTCGTAATTCGCAACAACGACCCCGCCGTCGACGGCTTCCTCGTCTCGGACAATGTCGATACCCCCATGGGCGTCCCGCTCGATCAGCCCGGTGTCTTCGGCCAATTCGAACACAGCTTCCTCGTGACTTATCCCGGCTCGTTCCTGGGCTCGCTCAATATCGGAGGAGCGGTAGGCACCTACGACTTCACGGGCCTCTCCGTCTTCAACTGGACGATCGACGACGGACCGTTCAACCCGTTAGGCATCGAGTTCGCAGAGCTCAAGATCGAGCGCGTCAACTTCAAGGCCGATGTCTCGGAGATCTCACTCGCCGCAGGCGGCCAGCAGATCATGACGCTCAATGCCGGCGAGGCGAACGCGAACTCGAACTACTGGGTGTTCGGAAGCGTCACCGGCACGACCCCCGGAATCGACTTCGGTCCGGGCCTCAACCTGCCGCTGAACTTCGATCCCTACTTCAGGCTGACGCTCTTCCAGGTTGGTCTCTCCAACTTCGGCATGTTCAAGGGCAACCTGGATGCGTGCGGTAGAGCCACGGCGACCCTGACCGTTCCAGCTGGACTGGATCCGACTCTCGCGGGCGCTGTCCTCAATCACGCCTATGTCGCCGCCGAGATCTTCGGAGTCACCGACTACACGAGCGAAGCCATCTCGCTCACGCTCGTTCCCTGATGGGTGAGCCGTTCGCCGCTACGCAAGCAAGCGGCGAACGCGTTTCCTGAGATAGGGCAACACTTCCGCCTCGAACCACGGGTTCTTCTTGAGCCAGATGTTGTTGCGTGGGCTCGGGTGCGGGAGTGGAAGGCTTGTGGGTCGGTAGCTCTTCCACGAGCGCACGACCTCCGTCAAGGGAGTACGTCCGACCTCGGGCAGGTGCCACTTCATGGCGTACTGTCCGATGATGAGCGTCAGGTCGGCCTTCGTGAGCTTCTCGAGCAGCGGCGCGCGCCAGGCCTCCGCACACTCCGGTCGCGGCGGCAGGTCACCCGACTTGCCCGTCCCGGGAAAGCAAAAGCCCATCGGTACGATGGCGACCTGCTGCTTGTCGTAGAAGGTCTCGCGCGAGATCCCCATCCACTCGCGCAGTCGATCCCCGCTCGGGTCGTCGAAGGGAACACCCGACTCGTGGACACGCCTCCCCGGAGCTTGCCCCACGATCAGAATGCGCGCCTTCGCGCTCACCTGAACCACGGGGCGCACCCCGTCTTCCAAATGCTCTTCGCAGATCGTACAGGCGCGTATGTCGCGGAGGAGTTGCTGGAGACCGACTCTTGCCATACCTGCGTCCTGCTAGACGTCTCGTGAGATCAGAGTACTCGTTCGACGACGAGCGGCGAGTAGTGAGCATCCGGAGGGAAGGCCGTAGGAGGAAGCGAGCCTCCCTCCTACCTAAATTCGCCTTACTCGCCGTCCACGACTTCAGCAGCTTCCTCGACGGCCTGTTCGATCGCTTCCGCTGCATCGTCGACGGCATCGCTGGCGGCCTCTGCTGCATCGTCGACGGCATCTCCGGCCGACTCCATGGCGTCGTCAACGGCATCGCCGATGGAGCCACCCTCATCCGGAGCCGGGCTCTCGTCGGGGCACCCTGCGAACAAAAAGGATCCCGTCAGGATCAGGGCAAGCTCTGCTACGCGCTTCATGAACGGAAACTCCTGCTTGAGACTCAATACGAGCTGTCTTCTTCTAGAACACGAGTCCCACGGTACCGACATGGAGAGCCCTACCGCAGTGTCGATTTTGCGACTGGGCCACGCGCGGTCCCGACAGTCTCCACGCACTCGATTAAACCGTCTCGATAGGTCTTTCCGACCGCCAAGCGAGTCCCGTCATAGAGAATCACTTCTGCGCGATTTCGATCTTCGACTCCCGCAATCGCCGCGCGCCGCACCACTCGCGATCGATGAATCCTCGAGAAGTCCTCGGAACCCAGACGATTCGCGAGGCTGCTGAGCGTCTCTCGCACGAGATGTGCACCGCTGTTGCCGTGGAGTTCGAGGTAGTTTCCAGCGGCTTGAATCCAGTCGATCTCACTCGTCTGGAGCAACAGCTTGCCCCGTCCGACGCGAAGCTCTACCGAAGCTTCGGAGACTTCGGCTCGACTCGCCGCGTCGGTCTCACTTCTCGAGCCGCGCTCACTCAACCACCACTCAACCACCACGCACCCAAGACGATCAACCCGTAGAAGAACACGCCGGGCACGAACATGGTGAAGAGCGGACTCCACAGGTTCACCGAGAAGGCGTCGTCAAAGCGCAGGCTTCGGAAGGCTGCGGACGCGACCGCGAACGTAGACAGATGCCCGAGTGAGATGAGCCCGCCCGCCACCAGGTGAACGGTGAAGCTCACGGCGGCGCTCCACTTCGACGCGCGCAAGTGATGCGCGATCCAGAGGCTCAGGCAGACGAAGGGCAACCACACCGCGCACTCCATGAAGCCGCTGCCGATCGCATCGCCGAGGGAGATCGACACACCGAGTCCCCGGTAGAAGATCCAGAGTCGCAGCGAGAGGAAGACGCCGAGAATGGCGAAGCAGAGAGGCGCGTTCCGCCAGAACGCTCGCGCGGCGGAGGCAGAGCTCTGGTCGGAGGCGGGTAGATCGAGAGCGAGCTGGGTAGACATCCTTCGAGCCTACCCGAACCGGCCGATCGCGTTTGTCAGCCTTTCGTTCGCGACTACTCGGCGCGCTGGAACTTGTCGTGCGAGCTCTCGCGCAGGGTGTAGAGCGAACCGGTGACGCGGGCGAACGCCTTGTCGTACTCCCCGTCGAGAATCTCGAGCTCCATCCCGGCGAGCTCTTGGAGGACGCGAACCAGGCTCTTGCGAAACTCCGCCCTGTGCGCCTCGCGCTCGCGCTCGGGCTGTTCGTCCAGGTTCGGCGGCGACTCGAGCTTGGCCAGCAACACGATGCGCTGCATCTCGGCCAGGTGCCGCAGTGCCGTCTCCGCATCGGAACCCTGGAGCGCCATCGCGACACCCTTCAGGTTGGTCTTGAGTCCCTCCATGTGCTCGGCGAGTCCATCCGCGGAAGTGGCGCGCGGTTCGACGACCGTCGCGCGAGAGGCGTAGCTCGGGAGCAAGGCAACACCGAGAGAGAGGCACGTGGCGAGAGCGAGGGATCGACGCATGGAGAGCTCCTGTTGAGTTGTGATCGGGATCGAGGCGAGAGGTCGGTGTACCCCACTCACCGGACTCGAATACGCGCTTTCGGAGGCTCTGGGATGAAAGTCGGGCTCGAGGGACGAACGAGCGCGTCAGTTCGAAGCGAGCCCGTCCAGGATCGCTCGCATCGCACGCACTTCCGTCTCCGAGGTTCGGCGCTCGGCCTCTCGCTCCTCCGACTCAGCCTCGAAGCTCACCCTTCCGGAGCTCGCGGGTCGCGGCGGCGCGGCCGAGCCGTGTACGTGCGTGAGCCCGGTCAGGTCCAACAGCTCGCGGAGGATCCCGGAGTGTACGCCGGCGCCGGCCATGAGCTGCAGACCGGCGGGAGCAAGCGCGCTCATGCGAGCCAACTCCGGTGCACCCTCCAGCGCAGTCGTCCGACCACCCGACGAGAGCACGCGCCCGATGCCGAGCTCCGCGAGCTCGACGAGGTGCGCCGAGGGCGCCTCCAGGCAGTCGATCGCGCGGTGAAAAGTGCAGTGCAGCTCGCCCGCCGCGCCGACGAGCTCGCGCACGAACTCGGAGTCGATCGCGCCGTCCGCCGTGAGCGCTCCGAACACAACACCCTCGCAGCCGGCGTCCGCCAGACGCGCAACATCGTCGAGCATCCGCTCGCGTTCGGCCGCGTCGTAGACGAACCCGCCCGCGCGCGGTCGCACCATCGCGTGCAGCGGGAGCTCGTACCGCGCGCGCAGTCGAGTCACGAGCTCGAGGCTCGGTGTTAGCCCGCCCACCGAGAGCGAAGCGCAGACCTCCAGTCGATCCGCTCCCCCCGCAACCGCGGCCTCCGCTGAAGCCTCCTCGTCGATGCAGATCTCGAGCTCTCTTCGCATGTCCGTCACCCGTTCACTGCTCGAGATCCGGATGCGCCGCATCCAGCGTGCTGCGATCGAATCCGTCGGCGTTCGTCTTCATGGTGCGCGGTCGGTCCTTCGAGACACCAAATCTACGCGAAACACGCGAGTTTGCGAGAGCGCTCTCCCGGCAACCCGGCCGTCACTCCCCTCGACCGGCCGAGAAAAACCGACAATGCACCGAAAGCTCCGCTCGCCCGGATCACTGGTAGGGTGAACGCTCATGTCACTCCCCGCCGATCTCGACCGCATTCTTCAAGAAGACGACTGGCTGCGCCGCATTGCGCGCCGGCTGGTGAAGGATGGGGAGAGCTCGGAGGATTTGGTTCAGGACGCCTGGGTGGCCGCTCTGACGCGAAAGCGCGGCGACCGCCCTTGGCTGTTCGGTGTGCTGCGCAATCTGCGCCGCGAAGGTACGCGGCGCTCTGTGCGCGAAGCGGACCTTCGGGCCGAGCTGCCTCTGCCCGGAACGAGTCCGGCGGCAGACGATGTGGTGTCGGAGCTCCTGCTGCGAAAGCGAGTGACCGCGGGGTTGCTCGAGCTGCAGGAGCCCTTCCGCACCACGCTCTACCTGCGCTACGTGCAAGACGAGAACCTGCCCGCCATCGCGCGGCGCACGAAGGTCGCCGTCTCCACGGTCCACCAACGAATCCATCGCGGGCTCGAACTCCTGCGCGTCCAGCTGGACGCGCACTATGGAGGTCAACGAGAGTCATGGGCGCTCGGTCTCTTATCCCTGGCGCAGCCGCCTGGTGCGGCCGCCGGTCTCTTTGGAGGAATTCTCATGGGAGCGAGTGCGAAGGTTGTGGCCGCAATGATCGTCGTCAGTGGCGGTGTGGCCCTGGTCTGGAACAGTCAGACGGAAGCGCCGGTCCTGAGCGCGCCGCTCGTGGAAGAAAGGGAGGCCGTCGCCGAGTCCGAAGACGTCTCGCCCATCGAGCTCACCCCGACGACGCAGGAAGCGCGGCAGCCGATAGCCGTCACCGCGTCTGAAGCTGTCGTTCCGGAGGAGCTCGTCGCCAGCCCGCTGACCGCGTGGACGGGTCGGGTCATCGACCTCGAGGGCGTGCCGGTCGGTGGCGCGACCGTGACCTTCGAGAACGCGAGAACGGAAGCGGGCGCCAGCAAGCCGACGACGCAGGCCGATGCGATGGGAGTGTTCAGCCTCTCGGTTCCGGCCTCCACGGGTGACGAGCCGAAGTTCGTCTGCAGTGATGACGGGTGGATCACTCTCCTCCGGGGAGTGCCCTCCAGCGGCGAGCGAGTCGTCGTCGTCGGAAGGACCGCCGACTTCGCGGGCGTCGTCGTCGACGACAGCGGAGCGCCCATTCCGAACGCAGAGCTGCGGCTCAGCCTGCGCCAGTCACTCTTCCGCGACCTGGCCATTCCGCGCCCGTTCACGAACCTCGACATTGACCGCACCATCAAGACGAACGCGAGCGGCGAGTTCGCGCTCCCCGGCTTCTGTGGTGGCGAACACGTCGGCATGTGGGTCACGGCCAACGGCTTCGCGCTCGAAGCCGTCTCCCTCCCCGTCCACGGCGACACGGCGATGCGCATCGTCCTGACAGCGCCGAAGAAGGAGTTCGTTCTCCGAGGCTACGTCCTCAACACAACAGGCAACCCGGTCGTGGGTGCGAGCGTCTCGGCCGGCGAGGACATCGTCTCCACGGATGCCGACGGCGCCTTCGAGCTCGCCTGGAGCGAGTCCACGATGATGACCACGGCTGGCTCGGAAGACGGGGGCTTCAGGCTCATCCACGACACGAGCGTGCTCCGCGCAGCCTATCCGGGCAACCTGCCCGCCGAGCTGATCATCGCCGAGCTCGACCCCGCACAAGAGATCATTCTCGTCCTCGGTCAAGAGAGCCTGACCCTCGGCGGCCGCATCGTGGACGAGAGCGGAACGGCTCGACCCGATGTCATCGTCTGGGTCTCCGACCTGACGCCGTTCGGAAGTCAGTCGCATGAAACGGGTGAATCGCGCGCCGTCTGGAACATCTCGGTCGAAGAACTGAACAACCACAGCCGGCACGGCTGCGGAACGCAGACGGACACGGAAGGTCGCTTCGAGCTGGGCGGGCTCATGGATCGCGAGTACCAAGTACGCGCCTACCACGTTCCCACCGGAACTCAGGACGGTCCCTGGACGGTCTCCGCCGGTACGACCGATCTGGAGCTCACCCTCGCCACAGAACCGGACACCACTCGCGTCGCGGGAAGAGTCGTCTCGGCCCAGGGCGTACCGATCGTGAATGCCTGGGTCTCTCCGCGCCGGGGCAAGGACTACAGCATCGAGACTCAGCCACCACATCTCTCCGACGTCTCCATCGGTTTGCGTACGGATGAGGAGGGACGCTTCGAGTTCCCCGCACTCGCGACGCGAGGAACCATCCTCGCGCTTCAACACGAGCTCTTCTTCATTCGCGAGTTCGACCTCGAGGGCGTTCCGAACCTCGATGAACTCGAGATCGTCCAGCCGCTCCTGTGCGACGTGCAAGTCGAGCTCAGCTGGGATCCCGACCTCGCCGACAGCCTGCAAATCCTCGACGCCGACGGCCAACCCGTCGAGATCCTCGAGTCCTACGGCGCCTTCCTCGCCACCGGCAACACCGCGCGCTTCACCGAAGGCAAGAGCAGCGTCTTCCAAGCCCTCGAAACCGGCGAGACCGTCGTCCTCATGAAGGAAGGCGACGAAGTCTTGCGCGAGAGCATCCGCCTCGACCCGAAAGAGCTAACGCACGTCGTGCTCTAGGCCGCATTATTCATGACCACGCGGACTAAACACCACGAACGGCCGGCTACGCCAGCCTTTCGGCCCCTACCGGCGTTTTGCGAACACTGGCTTCCTCGACGAGCTTACAAGCTCGACTGCGGGGCCAGCGCCCGCAAAACACCAGTAGGAACCGAATCGAGGCGTTTCCTCTCGCGGCTCATGAATAATGAGGGCTAGGCGAGTACGCGCCTGCCGCCTTACCGCAACTGAAGACGGGCACCAGATTCGGATAACGCAGCCGCGCCGCCGCTTCCGCCTCGCCCTCCATCGGCTCGCTCGCATGGAGCGTGCCGAGCATCTCGTCCTGAATGTCTTCGAGTGAGCGTCTCAGTGGGTAGTCGTCCTTCCGGGACCCAATTGAGTTCCGCGCCGGATGGTCGCGCGAAGTCAGCGAGAATTCGTAGAGATCTTGCTGCCGAGCTCCGCCAGCTTGAAACGCGCCATACCCACCAACCACCGATAGAACGACGCCGGCCCCTGATCCTCGAACGCGCCAATCTTGCGCGTCGCCTCGAGCAAAGTCTCCTGCAAGACATCCTCCGCCGCATTTCGCTGCGAAAGAGAGCTCGGCATGCGCGCGCGAATCAGAGCGAACAGTCGCCCCTGATGACGGTAGCAAAGGTCCGCCATCGCGTCGCGATCGCCATCACGAGCGGAAGCGACAAGGAGCTGCGTCTCGCTCAAACTCCGCGCGCCCTTTCTACAACCTCACTCGCCGTTCGCTTCAGAGCTCTCCTCGTTGTGGTCTTCACGTCATGAATTCTACCGAGTGATGGACGGGGATGAAGCTCGTGAAGACAAGGAAGATGAGTCGCCTCACCAAGTCTCACCGTTCAGGTCAAACGTCTGGGAAAAGGTCATCGAGCAAGAACTGCGCTCTTCCCCCTTTTCGATGGACCGAATGGTGGCTTCCATCGCGAAAGAGTAATCGGTGCAGTTCCGGTAGTTCGAAGGCATCTGCATAGGAGTCACTAACGTCCCGGGCTCTCGCACCTCCCAGTTCAACCTCAAGAAGCTACGCGAGTGATAGATATAGCCTTCATCCGGTAGTCCGCCCGCAGGATAAGCGAATCCAAAAAGCGCGCGCACCATCGGGAAGAACAAGGATGCGAGCTGGGGATCGAAGTGCTTGGGCTCCTCCGACAACTCGACGAACCTGACCTCCGATTCGCCCTCCCCGGCGAGAAGGACAACGTCGATTACCGCTGCGCCTTTGCCCTCGGAATCCGCCCCAACCATTTCCTCTACGCCCAGCAGGCCAACCAGCACGACGGCTCGCATTCCCGGTCGTGTTCGAACGACGGGGACCGAGGCGAAGGCTCCCCAGTGAGTTGCTGTCGCTGGATCAACAGTTGCGAAGAACTCCGCATTCAAGTGGAGCAGCTCTTCATCTCCGTGCTTGGCAATGAGAGTTAGCTGTTTTCCCCAGCTCTCATGGAGCGCGCCAGGCGGGAGTTGATTGGGTGGACTCGGGCCGAGTGACCATCCCTGACTTCCGTCCAAAGGCGTCCCTTCCAGCATGCGCGAATCGAGGACTGCAGAGGTGACGTGAGTCTTCGAGAGGAAGGTGTCGAAGTCGTCCGCCGTGTTGTAGTGCCACCAGGTCGAGATAATGCCGATCACGAACGTGATCCCATAAGCAGCGGCGAGCCCCAAGAGGACTCTGAGTGGCCATGGAAGCTTTAGTAGTTTCACTGCGGTGTCCTCTCCCCAGAGTCCATTCGAACGGTGCCCCTCGATCATGCACCTAGTTCGTTGTGAGGGATAGAGCAGGACCGGTACGCTCGTGCGGGAACCACCTAGCTCCTCCTCAAACACAGTGTTTCGGTTGCGTTCGGAGCCTACCGCTCGGAATGAGTCGGAATGCCGACAACAGGGTGTCCGACGGAGGCCTTCGGGTGGATATGGAACGAGCCGTGGCTCGCCTCGTGAGCCCCTCTGTGCCCCATGAACGTCCTCGTCTGCTATCCGCCCGATCCCTCGATTCCGACGATGCCGTTCGGGACGCTGCCGCTCTTCAATGCCTGCCTTCGGGAGGCGGGGCACTCGGTCAAGGTGGTGGACCTGGCGGCATTCACGTTCAAGCACTTGATGGCGAGCGAGAATCTCGAGCGGCAGTTCGCGCTGCTCGATCACGAGCTCGGCAAGCCGCGGTCCGAGCTGACCCGGACGAGCGCCGAGGTCTACCGCGGCCTGAGTCATCTGCGCGCGATTCCGCGCGAGCTCGTTCTGGATGCAGAAGCCTCCTTTCACCGGCTCCGTGATCCCGAGCACTACACGAACCCCGAGCAGATGCTGCGCGACACGCGCGCGCTCTACGCCGTCGATCGCGTGTTCTCGGTCGTGCGGCCGAGCTTCGATCCCGCGCACCTCGACTTCACGGAGAGCCTGTACGCGTACCTCGACTCCGATGCGTTCAACCCGTGGGTGCAGTGTTACGAGGAGCACCTGCTCGACGAGCTGCGCGAGTTTGCGCCGGACCTGGTCGCCCTCTCGGTTCCCTTCGCGACTCAACACACGGCGACGCTCTGTTTCGCGAAGTGGATTCGCAAGCACTTTCCCTCCACCAAGCTGGTCGTTGGCGGCACTGCGATCAATGCGTCGGAAGAGCTGCTGCTCTCCTACCCGCGCTTCTACGAGTTCATCGACTTCGCGATCGCCGGCGAGGGTGACAACGCTCTGCCCGAGCTCGCGAGCAAGCTCGAGGCGGACGTGCCGCTCGACGAGATCTCCTTCCTGTATCGCATGGTCGATGGCGAGGTCCAAAAGACCACACGGCAAGACCTCCCCAACATGGACGAGAGTCCGACCTACGACTACACGGACATCGACCTCGATCTGTACGCGCTCCCCGAACCGATCGCGTCGCTGACGACCTCGCGCGGCTGCTACTACGGCAAGTGTTCCTTCTGTCCCGAGACGCTCAAGGGCGGCTTTCGTCGGCGCAATTCGCCGCAGGTCTGGGAGGACATCCGCGACATCGCGACCAGGCAGGGCATCAAGAACTTCATGTTCTGGGATCCGCTCACTCCTGCCGGCGTCATGAAGGAGATCTCGACGCGGTCGATCGAGGAGGGTGTCGACATTCGCTGGATGGCGCAGGTCAAGTTCGAGGAGATGTACACCGACCCGGAGTTCATCGACCTGATCCGGCGCGGTGGCTGCAAGACCTTGCAGTTCGGCTTCGAGTCGGGCGTGCAGCGCGTGCTCGATGACATGGCCAAGGGCAACGACCTCGAAGAGATGGAGGTCATTCTTCCGTTGCTCAAAGCCAAGGGCATCGCCGTCGGTGTGTTCTTCTTCATCGGCTTTCCCACCGAGCTCGAAGAGGACGCCAAGGAGTCCTGGCGCTATCTGGTTCGTCACCTCGAAGAGATTCCCTTCGCCGGTTACCTGGGCACATTCGGAATCGGCCCGAGCGTTCCGGTCGGTCACGATCCCGAGAAGTACGGCATCGAGCTCTATCGCTCCGACCTCGGCAACATCACCTACCGGCGGCTCGACGGGAAGGACTGGGACCCCGCGCACTTGCACGAGGTCTACTTCGCGCGCAACGACCAGCTCCTGATCGAGGGAGGAGCGCCTCTGCTCTACGGCACGCTCGCGCCGGACAAGCTCGACGAGCTGAGCGCCCGCAGAGAATTCGTTCCGCCCGCCTTCGTTCGAGGGGAGCTGAGTGGCGCCGCGCTCTCGATTCCGGACTGCAACGGCTTCACGACGCTCGAGGCCTTCGAACTGGACGGCGAGCGCCTCTGGCCGACGGAGCGCATCGCCTACTCGGGCAGCTCGCACCGCATGCACTTCATCGACGAGGAAGACCTACGACTCGTCGAGGCCGTGCGCGCCGGCGCGAGTTCAGACGACCTTGCGGACAGTGCCCAGCGCCTCGCGCGCTTGCTCGACTTCGGAATTCTCGACGCGGACGCGAGCGAGCCTACTCTTCTACTTCGAGCGCAGTCGCAGCAAGCGCCGACGCGAGAGTCAGAGCCGCAACGTTTCGCAGCTGAAAGAAGTTGAGGCTCTCGACGTTGTCCTCGGGCCGGTGATACCGGTCGCTCCGAAACTCCGCCGTGTCGGTCAAGAAGACGGCCGGAATCTCCTCGTCCCAGTAGGGAGCGTGGTCGCTGCGACGCGCATCGGGTAGGTAGCCACCCAGGCGAGCGAGCGTGTACAGGGGCAGCTCCGGCGCGTAGGTCTCGCCGCAGAACTCGACGAGGTGCGCCAGGTCCGCGCTGCCATCCCCACCCACGATCGCGAGGAAGTTGCCCGTCGAAGGAGGCCAGACGACGAGCGGGATGCGCGCCGGCGACTCCTGAGAGTCCGCTTCGTCGGTATAGAACCCGACCGTGTCGAGATTGATCAGCCCGAAGACTTCCCCGATCCTGCCGTTCGCCTTCATCCGCTTCACGTGCTCACGCGCGCCGAGCAATCCGAGCTCCTCCGCCGCGAAGAAACACAACCGCACCGTGCACTCCGGCGGATTCTCTTTCAGCATGCGCGCCACCTCGAGCAAGACCACAACGCCCGACGTGTTGTCATCCGCACCGACCGTTCCCGGCACGGTGTCGTGGTGCGCCGAGATCTCGAGCACGCGCTCGGGCCGCACGGTCCCGCGAAAGGTCACCAGCAGATTGATCTGTTCGACGGGAGCGGACTCCGCCGGCTCGAACCGAATGCCGTGCAGCCGCTCCCCTGCCCTCACGAAGCCTCCGGCCACGCGCGACTGAGAGATCGTGTTCCCGAAGTACACGCCCGGAAGCTCGCGCTCCATCACGACACCACCCGAGCCCTCCTCCGTAGAGACGACCTGAAGAGTCGCGCGAGCGGAAGGCGTCAACAGGAAGCTCTCGCGCTCCGACTCGATCTCCCACAACCGCAACTCCCCCTCCAAGTACTCGATCGTCGCAAGCCCCGCCGCACCATCCCCCGCTCTCCGCGAGCCGATCGATGTGAGCGCGTCCACGTGCCGCCGAAGATTGCTCTCCAGCACCTGCTCCGAAGCCACGGCAATCTCCGCGCGATGCTCATAGCTCGAGCAGCCGACAATCAAGAGACAGAGAACGAGTGGGCGTGTGTGATTCATGATCGAGAGAGTCTACTTGTTCTGAGTTTGGGCCACGCGAGACCTTCCTATGTCGCAAGCGACTGAGCCGTCAGGCTGCCCAAGTAGGACTTCAATCGCTTCTGACCTACTGAGCTTCAGTCATGCTCAACCGGATCCTGCGCTACTCCCCAAGAATCGAGAGTTCTTTCAGGGGAAGCGCTTCAAGCCTGGCGATCGAGTAAATGTAAACACGAGCGACACTCATCCTATCCCCTGGTAACTCGTCGAGGTGCGGAAGCGCGGTAACCGCCAAGTCGGGATGCCCGTCTCCATTGAAGTCTTCAACGCTCGTTGCGCCGAACAAACTCATCCCCCCTGGCGACTCGAGCCTCATTAGCTCATGACCCTCTGCGCCGGAGATCATGACTAGCCCTCCCCGGTAACCGAGAACCAAGTCTCGTACACCGTCTTCATCGAGGTCGGGAATGCCTTCGACAAAACGCGGGAAGCCCCACTGATTGCTCCACTCCGCGATGACGATCCGCAATCGAAGCTTATCGTCGTCCAATGACCAGAGTTCCGCCCACCCAATACCATCGCGACTCGGAGTACCCGATTCATCTCGATCGTGCCGGAAAGAGATAGAGACAACTTCCGGTGCCCCGTCCCGATCCAAGTCGCCGACGCCGTACCAGGTATCCCGTACGTACAAAAGATTGGCCCTTAGACTTTCTCCTGATTCGAAGTTCTCCGGAAAACTACTGCTTTGAGCGATCGCGGCGACCTGTACGTCTCGAAACTCGCCGTCCTCCAGAATCAGGCAGGACTCATTGGCATCGATCAGGAGCTTCGTCTCGTCGAGAGGGTCTACACCTTCGATGAAGTGCCGCTCTACTTCCGTCGAAGTGAGCCAACTGGGCTCGCCGAGATCATGAGGCTCAACAATTGCGAGGGCCCCGGCCGTATAAGACCGACTTTCGTCGCGTACCTCGGCAATTACGATAGCTCCGGAAGAAGCCGATCCATAGCCCTTGGAATAGGCAAGCAAGGGGCGCATGTTCTTGCTCTCATCATCCGGCGAAGCTCGGCGGTCCTCCCGACTTGAAAGCACACTTCCTGTCAATCCGTCGCGGAGTTCCGTGCGAAGAATGACACGTGCTGATTTAGGAATAACCTCCCACATGGAACCAACCAGTACCGAGTTCCTCTCCCCTCCAACAAATTCAACGCCCGCCGCACCGAGGGCTCGGGAGTCGGCTCGCTCGGACCAAAGGAGCGAGCCATCAGCGCCCGAGAACACAGCGATTGCACTGTCCTGCCCGTTCTCGACAACCGAGAAGTACTCGCCGAAAGCGACGATCAAGTCACGAACGCCATCACCATCGACATCTCCTCCCGCATCGACTAATCCGTATCTCCAAAAGTTAGGGCTCGAATAGCTTCCGAAAAAAGTCTTCGCCTTCGGCCAGCCGTTCGGGTCGGAGAATCTGGTCGCAAACGAGATCTCCTCGACGACGAACCAAACAAGGATGGCGAGAACGACGGTGCACGTACCACACCCCGCGAGCAATATTCGTGATAGCGTCCACCTCCCGCTGTCCTTTCGATCCCAAACTCTACCGCGACCTAATCGTCGAATATCGATGCCAACACCCTAGCTCTCTTTGATCGAGTCGACATACCGTCGCGGATCCGCTTCCTGACCTGCTCCGCAATCTCCGCGCGATGCTCATAGCTCGAGCAGCCGAGTGACGGGAGACACAGAACGAACAGCGGGATGTACTTCATAGTCGAGCGATCCTACAGGATTGGCCACCGAGTTGAATCGGGCCGAGATTCACAGCAGTCGAAACCGAATACTGCACTAGGCGCCGGAAGCTCCCGCCTACTCGAATCGACCTCGTTCCGGGACTTGGGGCTCACGAGCCCCTATACGATCGATCCATACCAGTGTTGACTTGGTCTCGGTCTGTCGAACTCGCGCTCTGCTAGACTCGGTCATCATGAGCACCAAGCCCAAGCCGAGCGCATCCACCTCTTCCCTCCGAACTCTCTTGGTGCTTGGCTTTCTGCCAATCGTCGCACTCGCGTCTTGCGGAACGAGCATCGATGGAAGGATCACACGTCTCGACGGCGAGGGCCTCAGCGACGCTTGGGTATTGCTCAGCTCAGTCAGCTCCGACACCGGCGAGATTGCGCCTCTCGAGTCGACTTACAGCGGACGGAACGGCTACTACTCGTTTTCGCTCACGGAGCCCGGCAACTATCTCATCGATGCGCTCGATACCGACGGCTTGGATTTCGAACCCGAGGCGATGAAGAAGCTGATTGCCTCCGGGGCTGTCACGCCCGACTACGACAGCGGGCGGAGGTTTCTTCGACTGAAGGAGATGGGCAAAGGACTCGCGTCCAATTCAAATTCCCTGAACATCCAAGTCGGGACCTCCGCTAAGGGCGGAGTTCACGTCACCGGCCAGTTGAACGGCAAGAGACCGGAGATGGGCTTGCCGTATGAGCTCTACGTCGACTTCGATTCATGGACGGCCAGCTCTCTAGTGCGCCGTTCCACCGTCCCCAATGAATCCGGAGAGTTCGACTTCGGCTACCTGCCCGAGTCGGTGAGTTCTATCTCGGTCGAAGACCTGTTTGGATTCGGGCCTGTCCAGGTCGACCTGGGCGGGCAGAGCGAACTCGAAGTGACGATCGATCTGCCCTACCACTCCGTCGTCCGGCTCGTGAATGCAACAGGGGGCGAGAACGCTTGGCTGCACGTGAAGCCTGTCGGTCCAGATCCCAGATTTCAAAACGCAACATCACGGCCGGAAGTCGCGCTACGCCTCGTGGAGGGCGAGTACCTTGCCAGTATCTATCTCTTCAACGACGGTCACTTCCGGATTATCGAGGATGACAATGATCCAGCCGTGATGACCACGACAGCTTTCTCAGTCTCGCCCACGGAGGAGCTCACGCTCCTCGAACTCGAGTACTGACTCAGCATTCGAAGGGATACTCGACGCGCACAACGCCGGCGACGGGGAGATGACCGTTGAGTTCTCCGTCTCACGAGAAAACCCAATTCTCGCGTAGAATTCACTCTCCAAATCGGTTCAAGAACCTCCATGCCCGGGAATCAGATTCGACCTAATGCTCGTTCGCTTGAGGATGCACACGCATCCGCATTAGAGACAGAGAATCCAGAACCTCACGGGTATCTCACCGTCGCAGGTAGCTTCGAACGGCGATTAGTCTTCTTCCTTGTCGGATGCTTTCTCTCTAGTGCCCCCCTGATCTCATTGGCGGTGCATGAATCGCGTCCGACACTATCCAGCATCCTTCTCTATATCCCGTTCTTCGCGTTTGGATGTGCCCTCCTAGCTCGAGTACGCGTAGGCAAAAGGTTCCCATTCACCTTCTTCACCTTAGGTCTCCTGGCACCTGCGATCTTGGTCCTGATCAGCAGCGGAATCTTCGTACTTCAAGCCTCATTATGGAAGCTCGAATTTAACCCTGCTACTTGGCGAGAGCACCACCAAGAAGCCGGAGAGGATTCGGATCGCCTCCGCATGCTGGATGACCTGCTCGACAACCACGCGCTCGTAGGGAGGAGCGCCAACGCTATCGACTCACTTCTCGGTCCACCCTCGTTCGTCGACGAGGAAGAATCTTGTCACTACTACGCTCTCGACCAAGCGAGCTCAGACATAGATCGACCCGGCTTATGGCTCGCGCTCGCGTACGGTGAAGATGAGCGTGTCATATCCACTTTCACGAGCGTCGGTGATTAGAGGCCGGTTCGCAACAGCTTCGAGAGTGCACCCTCGCAGTTCTAAAGGAATCCAAGCGCACTTCGATCAACTCGCTGTACTCCCAAACTGATCACATCCCGCTGCGGCCCACCACGCTAAAGTCGAGCGAATCAATCGGGCGACCTTCGATCGAGATCTACGCACCGTTCTCGCCGCCAGATCCGCGAAGCACGCCCAAGCTTCAATCTTCGAAGCGACCTTCTGCTTCCGTCGCTATAGTGAAATGGTCTTGGAACCGACTCGTTGGAAACGGATCTCTCGCATTTGCGCGGACGCCCTCGAGCGGGAGGCGGAAGAGCGGGGAGCGTTCGTCGAAGCGGCCTGTGAGGGAGATGCGGAGCTGCGCGCGGAAGTGCTGAGCTTGCTCGCGCAGGATCGCAAGACGTCGGGGATCCTCGATGAGCCGCCTGCCTGGGAGGGTGTCGTCGCGGGTGAGCTCGAAGCCGAGAGCTGGGCGGGCAAGAGCATCGTGTCCTTCCGGCTAGCGTGTGAACCGCCAAGAAAGCGAGGGACAGCGGCGCCGCGTCGGGCCCGGCGGGCGTGCGCCGCCCCTCTACTGCGGCGCTCTGTCGTTGGTGTCTGCTGCCGGCGCCAC
>Ga0316209_1001697_pt1 | contig 21072 bp, 14 predicted proteins | sample 6monopyrite_MG_FD_204945 | JGI IMG/M metagenome (GOLD analysis project Ga0316209, IMG submission 204945) | Microbial mat bacterial communities from mineral coupon in-situ incubated in ocean water Damariscotta River, Maine, United States -... | ecosystem: Environmental > Aquatic > Marine >...
TCCTATTGGAACAACACCTACTACTCATATATTTAAACTGCCTATTGGAAAAATCGAACATGCAGCTATTGATTTATCTGATAGCGTTGAAAATGAATGGTTATGCTTAGAAATACTTAGAGAATTTGGTCTACCTGTACCTACAATTAGTATAGAAACCTTTGAAGATATAAAAGTGCTTGTTGTAGAACGTTTTGATAGGGAACTTTCTGATGACAAAACGTGGATTATTCGTCATCCACAAGAAGATATGTGCCAGGCGAAGGGGATTGCTCCTGCATTGAAGTATGAAAATGAAGGTGGTCCTGGTATTGCTCAAATAATGGAACTTCTAAAATCGTCTACACAGCCCGAAGAAGATCGCAAACAGTTCATGACGATGGTATTTTTATTCTGGCTATTGGGTGCCATTGATGGGCATGCGAAAAACTTTAGTATTTTTTTAAAAGAAGGTGGGCGTTTCCGGTTAACGCCTGTCTACGATGTTATATCTGCCTACCCGCTTGCAGAAAAACGGGAAATAGAATTCCATAATTTAAAAATGGCGATGGCACTTCATGGTAAAAACACACATTACGCGTGGCATGAAATTATGATACGCCATTGGTTTTCTGAAGCAAAGAAAGTTGATTTTCCTAAAAAAGAAATGCAGTCAATTATTAACCAAACAATAAACAATGTTGACTCTGTTATTGATAATGTTTCATCACGGCTTCCGGATAATTTTCCTAATGATATAGCTGAACCAACATTTAATGGTATAAATAAGCTTATAAAAAAATTAGCAGAGAACTCGGAAATTTAACACAGTTCTGTCACTAGAGTACCAGCCACAAGAAAAAATAAGAGTCGAAGAACGATTATTTCTAATATTAGTAATATATTATTAGTACCATCTTATTGTATTAAATGCCTTTTTACTTCTGATATTTTCTTGTATATAGTGGCCGATTAGCCTATAAATTAAGTGGTACATTCTCTTTCAAAGGATTGAATTATGAATTTACACAAATATTCTATTGAACAACTCACCCTTGCGATTAAATCTTCAATTTCACTACGTCAAACTCTGTTAAAGCTAAATGTAGCCCCTTTTGGTGGTAACTATGATGTCTTACGTAAAGCCATTAAGCATTTTAATTTGGACACATCACACTTTATTGGGCAAGTATGGAATAAGGGTAAAACATTGGATGCTAAAGTTTCAATTCAGGACTACCTTTCAAATATAAAACCTATTCAATCATATAAACTAAAAAATCGACTTTTAAAAGAAAAGATTTTTGAAGCAAAGTGTATTACTGTAATGCAAGTGAATGGTTAGGTGAACCTATTCCTTTAGAACTTGATCATATTAATGGGAATAACAAAGATAATTGTTTATCTAATCTACGCTTGTTGTGCCCGAATTGTCACACCCTTACACAGACCTACAGAAGTAAAAACAGAAGAAAGCGTATTTAACAACAGATTGCTTCGCGATGACAATGAAAGCAGAATTGCTCCATTAAATAATGGTGCCCAGGGCCGGAATCGAACCGGCACGGGGTGTATTTAGTGAGTAAGCATGGGGAACTAAGGGTAATAAAATCAGTAGGTTAGTACTTTTTGTTTTTTCCAAACTCCTCATAATTCCCCTGAAATCCCCTATGGTTGGTCACAATACGGTCACAAAGCTAAGCACTATATTTACACATTAAAAGCTGGTGCCATAAGCTGTTGTTCTGCTCGTCTAATCCCTACCCGAGTGGCAACCTGCTCCCAATTTTCTACACTCGTAAGGACTTCACTTTTAATATTTTCAGCTGTCTCAATATCCAATTGAAATAAGTCAATAACATCTAAAGCTAAATCATAGCTCAATCTATTGTCGTCTTCATTTATATTTAAATGCAATCCACCTGCTGGTGTAACTGGGTTTATATCGTATGCTGGCGACAACAACCAGCCACCCTTATGATAAATAAAGCCATGATTTCTTAAATGATCATCGGTATTTGAAACCGCAATGTTAAATACAATTCGGCGCCATAATTCGGCTAAGTCATCCTTGGTGTTTGAACCATGATTAGTTAAAAACTCAGCTAACTCCAAATAACTTGCGCCCTCTTCACCATCATCATAACCCAATTGCATCATTGCTGAAGTAAAATGCAAACGACTTGTTACTGTGCGATCAAAACGCTTGGTTAAAGACGCACTTCGTTTCTTTTTTGCTGAATTGGACACTATATTTACCAAAAACATAAGTTATGGTAAATATAGTGCTCATTTCACTAAAAGTAAAGCTAAATGGGTAATGTAATTAGAGGTATTTTCTGTTCAGAGACACACGAACTAGTTATACGAGGCTAATTCCTAACTATTTCTTCATGTACGTGGCAACAACACGCTAACTTAATTGATCAAAGAGTAATTCAATACTCTTACCTATCCATGAGACTTTTGCTTTACTAAGTCAACCCATTCAGGTTTTTCGATATCTTCAAGTAGCTTTTTAATGTCCTGTACTTTCCATGCAGCCACGCGTAATGACACTTTTATTGGCTTTGGGGCAATGCCACGTTGAACCCACAAATACCATGTACTCCGACTTACAGGTACTAATTCCAATACATTTTTCAATCGTAAATATCCTTGATTACTTAGGTGTTTTTCATTCATGTTTAATCCTCACAATTGTAAATACCACAAAGAGTTTTTAAATTTTGTTTCTCAAAACAGCAGGAAATTCATCGAAAAACCAATTAGCCCATATATGAGGATCAACACCTACCTGAAAACCATTAACCCAAAAGTTATTAATAGATTGTTGGCCGTATTGGGGATTAAGTGGGTAAGGTTGATATAACCGTTCATACTCAAGCTGAATAACGCCCCTCCAAACTACTTCAGATTTATCTTGAGAGTAAATTATAATTTCATCTCCATCTATTAAAGAGTGTAATCCATCATATTCACTTTTTGATTTACAAATTGACCATACAACGCCTTCTGTTCCCGTCGCATAAAAAGCGAGAAGATGAGTATTTATTTTTTGTTTGATTATTATATTCATTTTATATCTCGATCACTTTAGTAGACAAAAAATCACTAACACCCTCATTAGGATATCCAGCCTGGTTAGAGATAAGACGACATCCATTGAAAGTAATGTCGATATTTGAATGAGTATGTCCATAAATCCATAAGTCTGCTTTACGTAACAAGTGATCAAGGTTTGATTGAAATGCAGTTGAAATAGAACTGAAAGGATATTTTGGGTGTTGGCATTTATTGCTAGGCCCATGATGAGTAACAACAATCGTTTTTAAAGTATTTGTTGAATCATCTAACTTTTCTGTAAGCCAAGTTATCGTATCAATATGTATCTTTCGGGCATGATTAGGTGAAAAATAATCATTAGATGTATAGCGAATTAGCCTATGATCATTTAACAAAAACTTACATTCAACCATAGCTGTTTCAACAGAGATATCTTCAATGCAGTTATAGTCTGTCCATAAAGTGGCACCTAATATTCTACAATCATCTATAATAATTTCATCACACTCAAGAAATTGAACGTTTGTTCCATTTGATATATCTATCATCTGTTTTAAATTTGATTGATATTCACGATTATAATATTCATGATTTCCTGCTACGTATATAATCGGTTTATTAAGTATCGTTGACTGCTCTATAGCCCACTCAATGCCTTTAACTCCAATATCAATATCACCTCCCAAAATGATGAGGTCCGAATCCGTTATAGGGATTTTACCTGTCCACTTTTCAAATCCATTGTTATTTTCACATCTACTTCTTGAAATATTATTTAGAAACTCATTATGCAAATCACTTAATATTTGTATTTTCATATATCTCTCACAATTAAAAATTAGTCAACTAATGTTTAAGTTATGAGATTAATACTGAGGAATGAATCAGCATCGCACGCATAACTGTACACGCCATGTCTCGTAGACAGGTGACGGGTTAGACCTTATTGCAAGGTCTATTCCTTTAACAGTTATGGCATCTCTACCGATTGAGACTTATTTTAACACAATAGAATTATAATTTAAGAATATTTTATTAGTTGACTAAAGTAACAACAAGTCAACCTATAATAATTCATTCAATTAAGTGGATTATTATTACATTTAAAAATGGTTGACTTATATCTTTCATATATTTGTTAACAGCGACTCATATTTAGCACACATTTCAAAATTAATATTTGAAAAATATCGGCTTTTTGCATTTTTTACAATTAGATGCGCGAGTTTCTCTTCATTACATGAAATACATTCTTCAGCTAGTAAAACAACATATTTTGGATCAGCTAATAGAAAAGAATCATCATGCTCATAACATAACTTCGCAACACGTATAGCCGCACCATATTGCTTTGAGCTCATATAATCTTCTATAACCAATCTGCCTAGACAATAAAAGGAACGCCCAATATGCCAGTCCTTTAGTGTCAACAATAAGTCTTCAAAGTAAGGAGTTAACTGAAAATCTTCTTTGTATTCAGCTAGTATAAGATTAATAGCAATAGAATGTTTACCAATAGAAATCAGCTTAAATAACTGATCATGAAACCTACCTTTTTCTTTAATATATTTCTCTTCTCGCAGCCTATTTTCTAAAAATTTAGATTCACCTTTATAGGTATTAGCAAGGCTAAACCCATCCTGTCGTTTAGCTCGCATAAAATCAATTTCGTTGTCGAGTTCATAGCGATTTTCTTCGCGCAGCTTTTTAAATAAAAGTACGCCAGAGAAATATCCACCTATAGCACCCATAACATGCGCGAGAACATTAACGCCACTATTTTCGTCATTACTTAGTAGCTCATAACTATCCCAACCAAAATACCATAGAGCAACAAACTTGGCGGGGATTGGAATTGACTTAGCAAAATGTATAAACCATACAAAAGTGTTAATACGTGCCCATGGCATCATATAAGCGGATAATCCAATCATTCCCATAACAATGCCTGATAAGCCAAGTGTAGGAACAGGATACTCCGCATACATAGACACTATTGAATATGGGATATCACAAGTCAGCTCAATAAGAATCAAAGCCAAAATAAAACGCCAAGTGCTTCTCGCCAATATTTCTAAAGCTGGAGCAAAGGCAAAAAAGAAAATTATATTTCCCCAGATATGAAACCAGTCCCCATGAGAAAATGCGGACAACATCATAGAGAATGGATTCCAAGAAGAAGGATCGTAACTTAGGGAAGAATCAATATCTTTTGGAGCTGTCTTTTTAAACTTGTCAAGATGTTCATTAAACAAAGAAGTAACTTGAATAAACTCTTGATTAGTAAACCCTTCTTTGTTGTATTTTTCAAATGCTTTTACAAATCTTACAGGGTTATCTACACCATGATAAAAGGTAAGTTTTGAGACACAAATCTCTTTATCAACAACTAAAAAATCTGTACTTCGTTCATTAGCATCAGGTTGATAGATATTCTCACAATATGACTGTGCAGCCACTTCAATTTTATCTCTATTTTCATCCTGAACAAAATGTATAATAAAACATAATAAAATTATTGCATATGTAACAATTGGTACACGCGCCAATCTTAAATCTGTTTTATAAGGTATTATTAGAAACATAAATAATTTGCAAAATAAATCTCACTCAATATAGTTATACTCCATCAATAACCTTAATTCAGTATATTACACTCAACAATCTTCATAGTAATCTAACGACCATATTTGTTCACAAATCCTCTGTACAAGCTCCGTTCTTTCTTTTATATCTTGCTTATTAAACTGCTCATGTGCTTTAAAGCTTAATTCTTTTATTGATTCAGATTTTAAAAAATTAGGATTTTTATCATAGTAACTTGGGTGTAACGTCTGAGCATATGTGTTTTCTTTAATATAATGTTCAATTTTATCTTTATATTGATCACTGCTAAATGACTGGTTAGTACCATTAGGTAATAAAATTAAAGCACCAATAGAATTTCTCCAAGTTTGAAATTCATTTTCCTGGTCAAATTCAGATTTATGCTCTTCAAATTTATCTCCCCAAATATGCTCAATCTCAAACTGTTTACCTTTTGGGTGGTGATAACTTACATAGTTTGAACTTTTTCCGATTACTTCATCAATATAGCCCGATATTCGTGAGAGCAAGTGTTTTACAAACTTTCTATTTTGCCCATGTAGACCAAATTTAACTATTCCATCCCATGACTGATCAATATTGTTAATCTCATTAGATAAATTTACAGTTAAACCAGATAAATCATTATTTCTTATCAATTTAATTATATTAAACAAAGTATATTTAATCGAAGCCTGGCCAAACTTTTTATAATTAATAGATCTTCTTACTGTAAATGTTTCTACAAACCTAGCTGTAAAATCTAATTTTTTTAAAATTATTTTTTCCTCATCGTCAATTAAAATAGAAGAGAGAAGCAATGAATCCTGCAACGATTCAGCAATCCCCCAATTATCTATGTAATTTAGGTGAGGAGTGTTACTTTCATATTTAGACTGATTCTTCCATATTTTTAAATACCACTTTACATAAAAAGGATATTGGAATTTAAAATATTTATAGAATTCATCTGAAGTACTTAATTCAAATAGATTTTTATGATTATCTTTAAACCAACTATGAAACTGAGAACCAATTAATTCAAAATCCTGATTTTCTGAGCCAACCTTACCTGGACGAATACTTATTGCATATTTACCTCTGAACCAAGCTTGAAAAAATGACTGATCGGCTGTTTCATCATACGAGTGTAATTTCTGTATTTGTTCTTTCCATATTTCATTGATTTCAATCCGTTGACTTGAATCTGTAATTTTCGATAAAACATAACCTTTCAACATTTCTGAAGGTGTCAAGTTTAAGCCGCGATCATTCATTGTTTCAAAAATAGTATATGCATTTTCATCCGAGTATGCTGTAATCTCTACGATAACTACATTTTCAATAAACCAATCGATAAAAAATGGTAAAGATTCTCCCATCAACTCCTCTGGAAATGACTCTGCTATATCATCGTATCGTTCAACCATGTTACATACAGTTTCATCATCAGTGCTTTTTGGCTCATATTCGCCAACTTCGAATAGTGCCTGCAAACAACCTTCCCGATTTTCATCGGTCATATTGAATGACTTTACTCTGTGTTTAACAGAAAAGATAAGACTTGATATTGATACTTTATCATTTTCATCAAAGTTCTTTTGAAGGTGGTTTAGATATATTAAAAGTAGCGTAATAGAAGTAATTCTTTGTTGGCCATCTATTATTGATTTTTTAGCTGTATCAGGATTTATACTAAACACTACCGGCCCTAAATAATAACTTTGATAGTTGGCAACTTCTTCAGGCTTGTCTCCAACCTTATATGATTTTAAAAATGTAGTAGTTAAATCTTCAATAAGAAGCTTTATATGCTTTTCCTGCCACCGATATTCTCTTTGAAAATAATCGATATAAAATTTTTGATCTTTAAGTAATGAGTTAATACTAGTATCAGTTGCTTCAATTTTATTTTTTAAACTTATACTCATTTAACAAACACCTTTTCTATAATGATTTCCTAGCTAAAATACTACAAAGCACTCCAACTGTGACTCAATGCTTCAGCTTGTTTCAAACATAATTCTATAGCTTCATCAGCATCATCGGGTGGATATTTCCATTTCCTTAATGCTCGTCGAACAAGATTACGAAGTTTTGCCCGAACAGAATCTCTAACTTGCCAATCTACAGTCGTGCTTTTACGTAATTGAACTGTCACATATTTTGCTAACTCTCGCAGATTGTTATCACCTAATTCTTTAACTGCTGACTCGTTCTGAATGAGAGCACGGTAGAAAGCAATTTCATCTGGATTTAACCCCAACTTTTCACCTGCGGCTAAATCCGCTTCCATTTCTTTAGCAAGCTCTATCAACTCTTCTATAACCTGAGCGGTTTCGATAGCGCGATTATGATATTTACGAAGAGTTTCCATAATACGGTCTGAGTATTTCATCTCAGACACAATATCGCTTTTCATTCGCGCCTTAATTTCATCTCTTAAGAGTTTCTCAAGTAATTCCATTGCCAGATTACGTTGTGGCATGTTTTTTACGTCTTCAAGAAATTCTTCAGAAAGTAATCCAATATTCGGTTTATCTAAGCCAACCATTTCGAAAACATCTGCCACGCCATCAGAAATAATCGCATTATCGATTATTTGTTTTAATGCTGAATTTTTGTCTTCATCGGTACGGCGTTTATCTATACTTGTAAATTTACTGATCGCCGCTTTAACAGCAGAAAGGAAGGCGATTTCTTTCTTTAATTCTTCAGCTTCAGCCATAGTGCCACATAAGGTATATGCTTTAGTAATAGCCGCCATAACATCTAGAAAACGTTTTTTTCCATCTTCTAATGCGAGAATATGATTCATTGCACCAGGCAATAACTCTAATGCTTTTGTCTCAAACTCACTGTAATCAAATTCATGTAACATCCCATGAACAACATCCAGCTTCTCTAGCAAAATAGCATAAGCTTCACGAGTATCTAAGGTGGGCTGGCCTTTCCCTTTAGAGTCAGTATACGTTTTGAGTGCATGCTTTAATTCACTAGCTATGCCAATGTAGTCCACCACTAAGCCACCTGGTTTATCTTTAAACACGCGGTTAACCCTAGCAATGGCTTGCATCAGGTTATGGCCTTTCATAGGTTTATCGATATACATAGTATGACAATTAGGGGCATCAAATCCGGTCAGCCACATATCACGTACAATCACCAATTGAAGTGGATCGTTGACATCTTTAAACCGTTTTTCAAATAACTTTTTAGTTTCTTTATTATGAATATGGGGTTGCATCTTAGGCTTGTCAGATGCTGAACCTGTCATAATAATCTTAATCGCGCCTTTATTAATATCTTCATCATGCCATTCAGGCTTAATAGCAATAATAGCGTTGTACATATCTACACAAATTTCACGGCTCATGCACACTACCATGCCTTTGCCAGGCATGGTTGCAATACGATTTTCAAAGTGAGTAACTAGATCTTTACCTACCTGTTCAACGCGTGGTTCACTACCCACAAGCTTTTCAAGCGCTGCCCATTTCGATTTTGTTTTTTCACGTACAGAGACATCCTCTTCATCCTCAATGACTTCTTCGACCTCATCATTAAGTGCCTCCATTTCAGCCTGGTTAATGTCTAACTTCGCTAAACGTGATTCGTAATAAATCGGCACTGTCGCCCCATCATCTACTGCATCTTGAATGTCATAGATAGAAACGTAATCACCAAACACGGCACGGGTATCTTTATCTTCAGCCGAAATAGGTGTGCCGGTAAAACCTATAAATGAGGCTTGAGGTAAAGCATCTCGCATGTGTTTGGAATAACCAAAGGTGTATTTACCAGTCTTAGAATTAAATTTGGCTTTATCACCATACTGGCTACGATGTGCCTCATCACTGACTACTACAATATTATGGCGACTACTTAATACTGGATGAGAAGTTTCATTACCTAACAAGGCGAATTTTTGTACTGTAGTAAAAATAATACCACCTGATTGACGCGAAGCGAGTATGTCGCGTAATTCATCACGGTCACCGGCTTGAACAGGAGTTTGTTTTAAAGTTTCGGATGCCATGCCGAATGTATTAAATAACTGACCGTCTAAATCATTACGGTCGGTTACAACCACAATTGTAGGGTTGTTCATTTCAGGTTGAGCTAATAACTTTCCAGCATAACACACCATAGAAATCGATTTACCTGAACCCTGCGTATGCCATACAACGCCTGCTTTACCAGAGCCAGGCTGAACTTTATCAGCATAGTTTGCCCGAGGTTCTAATTGATCATGCTTTTGTGCTGCAATCACTGTTGCCTTTACCGCTTCGCGCACGGCATGAAATTGATGATAGCCAGCGATCTTTTTAATCAATGCATCACCATCTTGCTCAAACAAGACAAAGTAGTGGATATAATCTAAAAACAATTCAGGTTTAAAGAAGCCTTTAACTAGTGTTTCAAGTCGATACTCAAATATTGGTTTATCATCTTCATGTTCAATAGTACGCCAAGGTAAAAAACGTTCTTTATTCGCAGTTAATGACCCAACACGTGCATTTAACCCATCACTCACTACCAAGGCTTCATTAAAGGTGAATAAATCAGAGACCTCATCTTTATAGGTTTGCAATTGTTGATAAGCAGACCAAATATCCGCGCTTTCATCTGCGGGGTTTTTAAGCTCGATTACGGCCAAAGGTAAACCGTTGATAAACATAATCACATCAGGTCGGCGATTCCCTTTACTTCCGGTGATGGTGTATTGATTAACTACTAAAAACTGATTATTAACAACATCAGTAAAATCAATTAATTGCACATAATCTGTTTTAGACTTATCACCTTCTTTAAATTCAACTTTTACACCTTCCAACAACAATTGATGAAAGGCTCTATTGTTTTTAATTAGTATTGGTGTTTCAGGTTTTGCTATTTGTTGTGAAACAGTTTCTAAAACAGAAACAGGGATATGCGGGTTTATTTTTTGAAGTTGGGTTAATAAACGATCGAATAAAACAATCTGGCGATAATCGGTGCGTTCTGGGCTGCCACCATCAGGTGCAATATCGTAGCCACAGACATAGTCATATCCTATGGATTTAAACCAATCGAGGCAGAGTTGTTCTAGTTGGTCTTCCGTGATCATTCAGCTGTACCCTCTTGCTCTGCCTCGACTATTGCATCGACATATGGTTCTTCATAATCATCCCCCATCATCATTTTATAATGCGGGAGGTGCTCAGTCCGTATAAATACTTCTTCAAATACCTTTAAATAATTCTCAACCATCGCATCATCAATTGATACATAAAGGTCATCATGCGCACTATGCGAGCCATCGTTAACCCATGAGAATAATGACTTACAGATAAGCTTATCCTTGCCTTCAAATAAATTGACGATACTATCCGGATCAATATTACCTAATATTTTGAAATAGTTTTCTAATATACGTCTTAGAGTATTTTGTATTGAAAGGTTTGATCTGGCGGGGTTCCTTACATCCTCCCACAATAACTCATAAGATGTTTTAATTGGATTAGCATTATGCCTTTGTAGCTTTGATTCTTGACTTGCCTTCTTTACCACCCAAAACGTTTCTTCATTAAGCGCTTCTTTTGTTCTCCGTGGATTAAATGTAACTTCCTTATGAAAATATACATTATGAGTTAGAACAAAAACTTGCTTTACATGTCCATTATCACTGCGCACTTCATCAAACAGTCCTTTAATTAAGCTACTAACAATAAATAGAATATCACTATCTAGACTAGAGACTGGATCATCAATCACCACTACTCTATCAGTTGTCATACCACTTTCTGTTTCACTTCCTTTAAGAAGGTGATAAAAGTATAAAAAAGTAATAAAAGTTTTCTCACCTTCACTTAATGTTTCTTTAGCATCTGTACCATCGGAACGAACTATCTTGTAGTATCTATCTTTTTCCGATTTTTCTAATTTGAAACCATGAAATCCGAAAGACATTAATAATGAATTAATACTATCAATTGTTGGCTGTATACTTGTAGAGTCTTTTTCAAGTTCCCTAATCTCTATTTCTTTATTTATCCTTTCTTTTTTCTTGTTGGTTAATTGTGAATTTATAGCCGTAATTGCTTTTTCAACCCCAGCTTTCTTAGCTTGATATGTGGCTAGACCAGTCTTAATCTCATTATCTAAGAGATACTTCCAGATTTGATTAGTTAGGTCTATTTGCTCCTGAGATAAATTATCCACCATTTGATTATGCGTTTTAATAGAGTCATTGGATTCATCAAATATTTTCTTTATTTCAGTTAAGATATTTGAAATTGAATCTAATTCAATACTTAAACTTGATTCTTTTCGTTTCTTTTCAATCTGTTTGATATTAAATCTTATTTTAGAATCAAAAAGATCTTTTTCAGTTTTAAGCTTATCAAGATCAATAAACTTTAACTCGGCATCCAATACTGTCTGAAAACTTAGTGCAAGCCTTTGAGAAATTGTCTGATAATCGGTATATAGTTTCTCAATTTCGTTAGTATCTTTCTCAAAAGCCTCATCAAAATATTCATTTAAACTAACTGAAAGTGAGTCCTCCGTTGATTGCTGACAGAACGGACATATTTCATCATTTACATCATAAAATTTACGTCCCTCTTTGACCCAATCACTGTTACCTAATTTATTAATCATGGCTGCTATATCGACATCTGACTTGCCAATAACTTTTTTTAATAGAATTGGTTTTGACTCAAGATCCAATAAATCTTGAAAAACTGGTGTGGTAACTGGTTCAGCAGTTTGTGGTCTCTCACCAAAAACCGTATTTGCCCTATCTACAAGCTCATCTAGTGATTTTGACACAGCACTATTTCCCATTGCTTCAGTCAAAAGCTTGTTCTTAAAGTCTTTCTTTTTACCTCGAACGCCAGTGAATGCACCTTGGAGTTTATCATCATATTTTAATTTCAAATCCCAACACGCGCTCTCAAACTCTTCCTCAAGCAGGGTTAACTCTGATAGCTTTCCTCCATTGCCATCATCACCTTCTAAAGTAACTTTTAGTTTTTCAATATCTTTTGTTAAGTTATCTAGATTTATTTTTTCTTCTGCAATTTTTTCGAGTGTTTTTTTATCTTTTTCACCTAAAGTAAAAATACCTTTTAGTTCTATAGATTGACCAAAATTATTTTCAACAAAGTCTCGGTTATAAACCATCGTTTCCAGTCTACTTCCACCTTTCCAGATTACATTACAGTCAGTAAATAAGTCTTCTTGAGCTACTACTCTAGAAATTGTAGTTTTCCCTGAACCATTTGCTCCATAAATAAAATTATGTTTTGATAACTCAGAAAGAACCTCTGGTGAACTACCATAACTTGCTTCATTCTTAATAGTTATCGTTTCAATCATGCAGCTGACTCCGTTGCCTGCTTTTTGCTATCTGAGACAAGCTCACCTGACAGAAGTTTTGATAACAAAGTATCCTTTAAATTTGACAAAGTATTTATTTCTTTACAATTTTCTTTAATACTTTCAAAAATAGAAAAAGAAACTTCATCAAACATTTTTATTATTTCTTTTGTTGGCGCAACAACAACTTGGTTACGAAGAATGTCTGTTTTCAAATTAGTAAACACACTACCATTTCCTTGAGCAATCAATTCTTTTTTTATTTCCAAAAAAAGTTGATAGAGATAAAGGTCACTAAACAATTCTTTTTTCGGAAAGTGTAACCAACCATCGTGAATACATGCATCTAATTCCAAAAATTTTGGCAGCCCAGGAGTTGCACTATTTGATAGTATTAAGGCTCCTTTTTTTAAAAAAACAGTTTTCTTTAAACCTTCTTTTTTGATGCATTCCTTTGTTCTAAATAAAAAAGGACTAGGCTCTTTTGTCGCATCAGCAATTTTCGTCCAGGGCAGTCCTTTCTCAACAATATATTCTTTAATTGGTCTAGGTGAACCGCCACGTTTGATTTCAAGATATTTACCAAGAGGTACTGCTTCCCAGCCATCCGGTATTCCACTCAATTCAGATTCAACAAAAGCATCAGGAAATAAGCCTGCGGTCGTTTTGATTTTTCTTAAAGCTGTGGCATTTAAGTCATTAAGCTGATCTTCTGTTTTTCCGCTTATGGCACACATAGCAGCGATTTCGGGGTCTTGTCCACTTTGTTTCGCTTCTACTTTTGCTTTAACGGGCTCGAAGCTGACAAACCAGCTTTTAAAAATGGCCTGAACGATATGTTCGAGAGTTTGGTTGGTTTGGCGCTTGAGTTCGATTTTATCTTCTAAAGATACGATTAATTTATTAATTGATAACGACTCTTCAGGTGATACCGTTTCCACTTTGAAATTAAGTAATAAATCTCTCCCGACATTAGGAAAGGTAGAACCCGTCGCTGCTACTAGCAATCTATCAAGATTCCTTTCGATAACTGCTCTAACGTAAGGTGTTGGATAACCATTCTTACCACGTATAGCTGCTAAACCACGTCCAATTGCATATTTTTGATCTGCATAATTCATTCTGCCTGTTGTTGAACCACGAACACAAAATAAAATATCACCTGCATTTGAAAACTTCCTACCTTGAGCTGTAAACTGAACGGGATTAGGATAACGTGACGTAAACTCAGTCGGTCCATTCAAAAGAGGAAAACCTTCACCAGTATCATTTACATCTTCACCCTTAGGTGATTGCCCCATAACAACTTCAGCAATATCAGAAATGCAGGCATTAGATGTCATAACCTAACCCTGCCAAATTCTTTTTTATCTCCCCTTCTAACTTGTTACTTTCTTTAAACTGTATTTTTAATTGTCCTGTGAGTCGTGCCATTTTTTCTACGAAGGGTTCGCCATCATCATCTTCTACAGCGGCACCTACATAACGACCAGGGGTAAGAATGAAGTCATGCTTTATAATTTCTTCTAGTTTTGCTGATTTACAGAAGCCATCTTCGTCTTCATATCTTTTGCCCATTTGCCAATCATGAAATAGCTCGGTAACTTTATTTAAATCGTCTTGCATAAAATCGCGCAGCACACGGTCTTTCATGTAACCGAGGTTGCGGGCATCAATAAATAAAACTTCACCACTGCGATCACGTAATTGTTTACCACTGGCTGAGGTCCGTGCTTTTTTATTTTTGGTTAAAAACCAAATACAAGCGGGTATTTGGGTGTTAGTAAACAGTTGGCCTGGTAAGGCAACCATGCATTCTACTAGGTCATTGTCTATCAAAGCTTTACGAATTACGCCTTCACCACTGGTATTAGAACTCATAGAGCCATTGGCTAACAATAGGCCCATGCTGCCATTGGGTGCCAGATGGTAGAGCATGTGTTGCAACCAGGCGAAGTTAGCGTTACCTGTGGGTGGTCTGCCGTATTGCCAGCGAGGATCATTAGCGTCTACACCAGCATCCCACTCTTTCATATTAAACGGTGGGTTGGCCATAACAAAATCCGCACGAAGATCAGGATGCTGATCATTGGTGTAAGTATTAGCAGGTTCTTTTCCAAAGTTAAAATCGATGCCACGGATAACCATGTTCATGGCGGCTAATTGCCAGGTAGTGTGGTTGTATTCTTGGCCATAGATAGAGACATCACCAATGCGACCTTGATGCTCAGTAATAAAATGCTCTGACTGAACAAAGAAACCACCTGAGCCCATAGCAGGATCATAGACACGACCTTTAAAAGGTTCGAGCATTTGCACAATGAGGCTGACGATGGATTTAGGTGTGTAGAACTGCCCTCCCTTTTTGCCTTCGGCCAAAGCAAACTGACCGAGGAAGTATTCATAAACATGACCGAGGATATCTTTGCTACTTAGTGTTTCATGATTAAAAGGAATAGTGGCAACAAGATCAATTAGTTCACCTAATTTTGATTGGTCGATTTGTAATTGGGTATAACGTTTGTTCAGTACACCTTTTAGCTTAGGATTATCATGTTCAATGACTTCAAGTGCATTATCTATAAGCTGGCCAACTGAACGAATTTTTTTAGCGGCTTTACCATCACCAATTTCTAACTCACCTGTGATAACGACTTTATTATTATTTTGTAGAAACTCCCAACGGGCATATTGTGGTACCCAAAAAACATTTGCTTCTACGTAGTAGTCCCGTTCTTCAAGTTCAGTATTAATTTCTGTTTGGTATTCATCGCCATCTTCTCCATCAAAGTCTGCTGGATCGAGGAAGTATTCATGCTCGGGTGTTTTAAACTGATCAGTGAGTTCATTTCGACGAATATCAAATGAGTCACTTACATACTTAAGAAATATTAAGCCGAGTACAGTATGTTTGTATTGCGCAGCATCAAGAGTGGAACGTAGTTTATCTGCACTATTCCAAAGCTTTTTATCTAAATCATTTAGAAATTGTTGTTCATCTTGTTTCATTTAAATTTAATACCTTACAGAATTCTTATGTTAATCTTCATATAATGCGGAAATGCCATCATCCAATATCTTTAAAATCTTCTCGCAATCAATATATGTTGTTTCTACTTTATCCCAATATTCATTTGTTAAATACAACTGCTTTTTCTCCCCAAAATAATATTCAATAAAACAGCCTTTTGGATTATTAAACTTAATATTCCCGTGTGCAAAAGCATTTCTCCATTGCATAATTAACTTTAAATACGAATTCAAACTGTTTTTTTGCTTTCCTTTTAGTAAATCATGATTATTTACAATCTTTTTGATTAATTCTTTTTTAAACGAGAATGAGAATGACGATGATTGAATTACATCATTCTCAAATATTACTCTTCTTTCATCATGACCTTGAAAAGGGCCAATAAAATACCTAACCAATATTTTTTCAATTATTTTTTCAATCGAAGTTGTGGCGTAAAGTATCTTTCCTCCATTTAAACGTGCCACATCAATATCTTTCGATTTATCGGCATCAACTATATTTCCTAACTCTACTAATCCATTTTCAGTTATATTCTTTATTGTAGAACCATCGTTTTTACCAACCTGAACTGTTAGTGAGAAAGTATTAGTTGTTGGTAAATTTATTCCCCTCATTATTTAACTTTTTTAAACCAGTCGAGCAGACTTTTTCTTTCAATTAACTGTATATCGTGACTTGCTGCGAGTGACTTTGCCTTCTCTGAATATTTTTTGGCGTTTGTTATTGCAACTAAAATAGGTTTCTCATATGCATATGCATCTTTTGCACGGATAAGATCTTCTACGGCCTCTTCTGAGCAAGTTGAAGATGACTGAATATGTTTACATTGAATAATTATTGTTCTCTTAGAGTCATCTACCCACTCTGCTATGCCATCTGCTCCCATATCATGAGAACGCGGTGTTCTTTTAGTGCGATAACCAATATCACTTAATTGACTTAATACAAAATCTTCAAACTGAAGTGGTTCCATATTATCAATATCGTCAATCGTAATATTTTTAACTTTTGCCCCTTCTTCAGTATTGATTGTTTCATTAAATAGATTATTTACATCATCATTTGAAACAGATGGTGGCATCAACATTTCACGACTTAAATGGCGTTTTTTCTCTAATAATGAATTCAACTGGAGATCATAACTATGATCTTGGAAATCAGGATGTACAGCTATGGGATAATAAATATTTACAGGTTTATCCTGACCTATTCGATACGCTCTATCACTACACTGATCTTCTACTGCCGGATTCCACCAGCGTGACAAATGTATTACATGGTTAGCCGCTGTTAGCGTCAAACCTACACCACCTGCTTTAGGTGAAAGCAGCATGACATCAAAACCCAGTTTATCCTGAAAGGTGTTTACTCTTTCTTGTCTTTTTTGACCACTAATGGCTCCATTAATGACTGGAGGGCGTTGCTCTAATTTATAACGATGCTGAAGTAAGATACACAATATTTCTTGCATCTCGCGAGACTCTAAGAATATTAAAGCCTTTTCATTATTTTTATAAACACCATCTAATATTTCAAAGGCTAATTTAAGCCTTGCAGATTGCTGGATATACTCTGATGGTGGCTGATCAGTAAATCGAGAAGGATGCAGTGAAACATCGCGCATATTTTTAAGCGCTTTTAGCATGTAACCTTTTCCACCACCTTGCTTTGCAGTTTGTATTACATTTGCATAGGAATCGGCCTGAATACGAGGCATGAATTCACGTATAATATGTTCTTTCTTTTCTGGTAGGCCTGTAAGGTTATCTTCTTTCGTTCTACGTAACATTAATGATGGGGCTTCATTGCTACCGCTAACTAACTGTTCTTTCAACTCATGTAATGTTTCTTCAGTAACTTCTTTTGATTCATACTTTTTACTAAAAGATTTTAAATCTAATAATTTACCAGGTTGTGAAGTGTCTATAATACACCATAAATCTGACAATCTATTTTCAATAGGTGTTCCTGTTATCGTTAATGTGAAATCAGCATTCATTGCTTTTGCTGCATCTGTAACAAGAGTACCAGGCGTTTTTATTTTTTGTGATTCATCAAAACCTATCGCAGCGTATGGGATTTTACCAAAACTATGCTGATAGTCTCGTAGGGTTTCGTATGTCGTTAAGATCCACCCAGCATCTTTAAATAAATCAGTATTTAATGAAGGTAGTCCTGATTTTATATCTGTGCCTGAAGTTGCACCTTCTTGTTTAAAAGGCTTTAGATGGCTTCCATATGCACGTATGAGTTGCCCAAGTCCTGGAGAATCTAAATGTTTATCATGCTCCTCTTCCCAGTTTTTTAACAGTCCTACCGGTGCAACAATAAGCAATGGCTTAGCCGCAATGTAACCAGCATCCATTTCATTTCTGAGCCATGCAAAATAAGCCAGACATTCAAGCGTTTTACCCAGCCCCATATCATCTGCTAACAGAGCTCCAGGGCTACCTTTACGCCAGTGAGCCTGCAACCATTTCAGCCCATCAACTTGATGAGGCTTTAATGTCGATTTTAATTGAATAGGCAGTTCATATTCACTTGTTTTAGTTTTTCTTGCTTGAACAACATATGACGCGTTTTCAAAATTATCATCTATATAAAGTACTAGCTTGTTATTCTTATCATCTGTTTCTTTATCACGTTCATCTTTTGGCTTTTCATTATCAGGTTTAGCTAGTGCAACGAGATGTTCAAACTCTTTTAGTGTTTCTGGTGTAGCTGGAAGCTCGATTCCTTTTATATTGACTGTTGATTTTCCTGATTTTATAGCTTCCTCTACTTTGCCTCTTTCTACATCTACTTCTTCAGGTGTTAATGTGATGCGATTACCATCAATAATGATGCCTAGTTCTTCAGGCGGCAACCACGGATTCGGCTGCATCTTTACCCACGGTACTAATTTTTTCTGCCACTGCCCAAAGCCTGTTACACGTTGAGAATACGCCTCAGTCTCTATAAATAATTCTTCGATATCTTCTTCTGAATAAGTATCTTCCAGTTCTTTCCTTATATAAGCCCTAGGATTAGAAGCAAATTTTCTACGTTCATCTTCTGGTTTTGATTGGTACTGCTTTACGACATTTAATACTGCTTGTAGCTTTTTATCGACGACAACATACCATCCGTTTTCAAGAGCATAATTATTTCTTGTTGAATCAAATTTCTTAAAACGTTCAGAAAATATATCTTGGTAGTTATCTGGTAACGAGTCATTTGTTTCAATATGGCTATTATCATCAAACTCATTTTCAATTGATTGATTGGACTTTAAAACAGGTGAAAAATTAAACTCACCCTCTGTATCGATAAATGTTAGCGAGAATGAATTAGGTACAGCAACACGGGTATTTTTTAGATAGCGGTCTTCATGCGCCCCACTATCCTCATCTTGATAAATATGCCCTCTTATTTCGCCCCAGTTTTCAAAACGTTCATCTGTTGTTTGTAATGGATTAGCATTGAATGTATCCATTTCTGTAATAACAGTATACAGAGGTTCATGTATTCGATAATTTTTAGAGCCCGCAGTAAGAATTGCCCCATTACGTTTTGGTGCTGCAATACGTCGACCTTTATTTAACCAGCTATATTTGTATTTAAAGCGATCATTATCAAATGTTTTTTCATGCTGTATATCTAAAACAAAGGGGATTGATAAAGGAAGGTTTAAAATGCTTGCTTGCGTGTTATCAATTTTTGCGAGTGTTGAATGTGGAATTAAAATACCATCCTCATATTCAATAGCCTCATTAGAATCAAATAGCATCATTACTAACGCTATCGCTGAACGATTTTCATCCGAGGCATTATTAGACCACTCGTTTAAATCAGTTGTGTTATCTCCATTTAAATTAAATGTTAGAAATAAACCTTGCTCATTTAGGTGGTTATTTAACATTTTTTAAACCCCAGCCATGTATTCTGAATACGACATGGAAATCCCAGTTTCTTTTCTGATATAGGAAGATAATAAACCTTGCCAATGACCACCTTCTGAATTCTGATGAGAGAGACCTAGTTGGACATATCTATCAACAATCTGGTTTGAGTTTTCTATTAATTTCCAACGAGGATATTCTTTTTGATGAAGTTTTGGACAATTTTCATCATCGTCATACCATACTCGACACTTACCATTGTGACTCCATTCAGCAATGATTAAGTTTGATATTTTTAATAAAAGTACTGAGTGATCACTTTTAACGCCATTCCCATAAAGTAATGCAGAATTAAATTTATTTCCAAACGCTTGTTTAGCTGCATATTTTGCATCAGGGCCTAATGCAATCCATGCATCATCAATAACACCAGCATTATAGTATGCAAACCAAAATGCTCGCCTATACTTCCACTGACTGTCCATTGCAGTTTTGTCTAGAATACGGAAGAAATCTTCTAAGGTTTCTTTTACTAGCCACTTTCGAATTATTGAACGTGCATCATCACTTCCAGCATGCCAACTACCTGATGACAACCTTGGATCACCAAAATGACTACTTAAAAATTGTAGTATTTTTTGTTTGTTATCTTCACTTGGTTCTTCATTAGCCCATGGTAGTAGTAAAGCATCAATTGTTAATCCTTTGTCACCAGGAAAACGTAACCCATTTTCAAAGGAACTCCATTGGATAACATTTTCAACAATTCGATCATTTATATTTGATGCCGGTAGGTCTTTAATTTTTTCAAGCGTATGTGAGTAAGTCTGTTCAATAAGACCAGTTTTACTTAACTCCCCTATCAAGCCTGCTTCATCAAAGATGGAAGAAATACCTGAAGTAGCACCTATCACTCTTTTTGCCAAATGATTTTCTGCTTGAACTCCATCAAATAAAGAAAATTCATTTGATTTTTCTTTCCACGCTAATAGTGACCCTTTTTGTATTTCATTAAGCTTATTTTTTATTGTATTTCGTAGATTCAAGTTGCTAGTGCAACCGTTGATTTAATCCCGAAGAATACTTCATTAGGTGTTTTAAACCCAAGACATTTTCGGGGTCGATTGTTTAATTTATTCATTACCTTCTCAACTTGTTTTT
>Ga0316209_1001699_pt1 | contig 21058 bp, 18 predicted proteins | sample 6monopyrite_MG_FD_204945 | JGI IMG/M metagenome (GOLD analysis project Ga0316209, IMG submission 204945) | Microbial mat bacterial communities from mineral coupon in-situ incubated in ocean water Damariscotta River, Maine, United States -... | ecosystem: Environmental > Aquatic > Marine >...
TATATTTTGCATTTACTTCTTTAGCTTTTCTCACTTCGCCTTTATACCATACTTCTCCATCTCCTATTAAAGGAAGTGACAAATGTGCTAGTGGTGCCAAATCTCCTGATGCTCCTAACGAACCTTGAGTATAAACAACTGGAAGTATGTCGTTATTATAAAAGTCAACCAAGCGGTTAACGGTTATTAACTGGCTTCCGCTGTGTCCATAACTTAAGGATTGGATTTTAAATAGCAACATGAGTTTTACAATCTCTTTTGGAACCAAGTCTCCAGCACCACATGCGTGTGACTTCATTAAGTTTTCTTGCAATTTTGTTAAGTTCTTAGAATTGATCTTAACGTTATAAAGTGATCCAAACCCAGTATTGACACCATAAATAGGATCTTTATGAGATGCCATTTTAGTGTCTAAATAGGCTCTACAATTAATAATTCTTTCCTTGGCTTCATTAGACAGTTGGAGTTTTTTCTCTTGGGTTAGAATATCATTGATGGCATTAAGGCCCAATGCTTCGCTAGTAATATAATGTATGTTGCTCATTTGCTTTTATTCGTTTTCAAAATTCAACATTCAAAAAAATATATCCAAATAAATGCTGATAATAAACTAAATTATTTTATAAGAATAATAATCTATCTGCATCAAAATTTAAAGTTGTTAACGTTATAGTTCCGAAATAAATAAATAAAACCTAACCAAATGATTCTTTTATTATATTTGTCACTATTCTTTTATTTAAATAACCTTTTTAATCTAAAATGCTATGTTAACAAACTACTTTACAAAAAAAATATTAGCCTTTAATTTCTTCTTATTTTTTATTGGCTTTGGCTTTGCTCAAACACTCAAGCAATCTAAGGAAATCAGCAAAGACTATAATTTTGAGAAGCTAAAAGAATACCAAGTTTCTTTTGAAAAAACATTTAAAGCCGACCAAGAAGAGGCTATACGGTTAGCAAACCTAAACGGTTGGCTGATAAATTATACAGATGATAAAGGTTCTTTTCATCAACTAAGAAAAGTTATTAATGGGAAACCTATATATATTCAAACTAAAAATATTGATGCTGCAACATCTACCAGAACAAATTATTTACACAACGGAGGAGGCTTAGGCCTTGATTTGGAAGGGCAAAGCATGACAGCTCATGTTTGGGATGCGAGTATAGCAAGAGTGACGCATCAAGAATACGATGGTACTGGAGGTACCGATCGTTATTCTGTTGGAGATGGAAGTACAACTTTAAATTTTCATTCTGCTCATGTCGCTGGAACCATAATGGCTTCCGGTTTTCAGCCAAATGCCAAAGGGATGGCGCCACAAGCCAATGCTGTGGGTTATGACTGGAATAATGACCTTTCTGAAGTGGCTGCTTCCGCTGCCAATGGGATGTTAATATCTAATCATTCATACGGTTTTGTTTATGAAAATTTAGGAGGTGCAAATAATTGGGTTATTGGAGCTTATATTCAAGAATCTAAAGATTGGGATGATATCATGTTTAATACACCTTATTATTTAATGGTTGTAGCCGCAGGTAACGATGGCAATGATAATATAACAAATGCAAGCCCATTAGAAGGCAATACTGATTATGATAAATTATCTGGTATGAGTACAGCAAAAAACAATCTAGTAATAGCTAATGGTCAAGATGCACTTATTAATGGAGATGGTAGTTTAGGAAATGTAGTTAGAAATGGAAGTAGTTCAGAAGGACCAACAGACGATTTAAGAATCAAACCTGATATTATGGGAAATGGTACTGGTCTTTTTTCTTCATATGAAAGTTCCGATAATTCATATGGTACTATTTCAGGAACTTCAATGGCCTCTCCTAATGTTGCTGGTTCATTATTATTATTACAACAATATTATAATAATTTAAATGGAGTATTTATGAAAGCCTCCACATTAAAAGGATTGGCATTACATACAGCAGATGATACTGAAGCTGTAGGTCCCGATGCAAATACAGGTTGGGGATTAATGAATACAAAAGCTGCTGCTGAAACCATTGCTAATAATGGTTTACAAACTTGGATTTCTGAAGAGGAATTAACCAATGGAGGTTCTTTTACTATAGATGTAGTATCCGATGGCACAAACCCTTTATTAGCCTCTATCTCTTGGACGGACCAAGGTGGACCAGCCAATAATACAGGGTTATTGAATGATGGAAATCCTGTATTAGTAAACGATTTGGACATAAGAATTACCCAAGCTGAAAATAATTATATGCCATGGAAATTAACCGCTGTCGATGCTAATACACAAGATGACAATACTGTAGATCCTTATGAAAGAGTTGACGTGTCTGGAGCATCAGGAACTTATACTATTACGGTTACTCATAAAGGTACATTAGTAGGTGGATCACAAAATTTTTCTTTAATAGTAACAGGTTTATCGTCTAACTTTACTTTAACCACTCAAGCATCCAGTCAAACAATTTGTTCATCAAACGACGCCACTTATAATTTTAATTATATACAAACTGGTGGCGCCACTACCAATTTTTCATTAAGTGGTGTTCCTGCTGGAGCAACATCAAGCATTTCACCAACAACTCTCAATACTAACGGTGCTTTCGATGTTACTATTAGTAATTTAATCAATGTTCCTGCAGACATCTATGAAATTAATGTAATTGGAGATAATGGTACCGAAACTGAAACAAGAAAAATAAAGTTAAGAGTGTTACAGTCTGATTTTACTGCTTACCCTCAAAGTTTAATAGCTCCTGCAAACGGTACTACCGATATGATTACAAATGGTGTATCCTTGTCTTGGCAAGAAAATATAAATGCCGAAAGTTACTTTGTAGAAGTCTCGACAAATCCATCATTTTCTACTATTGATTTTTCTAGTACAGAAACCGATTTAGATTTTGTTTTAAATGACCTAATGAGTGAAACCGTTTACTACTGGAGAGTAAGGCCAGATAATAGTTGTGGCAATGGTAATTTTTCTGAAATCTACAGTTTTCAAGTTGGTTCAATATCCTGTGAAAGTACTTTTGTTGCCACAGATTTTACAGATGGAAATATATCGTTCGCTCCTGGAACCCAAACTGCGTCTGCCCCAGTTACAGTTAATACCGGTGGAGCAATTATAAATAGTGTTGAAACCAGCTTTATAATTAATCATACTAGAGTTAACGATTTAGAAATCTATTTAGAAGGGCCATCAGAAATTGGAAGTCCACTAGTTAATTTATTTTATAATTCTTGTACAACTGGTGGAGATGGAGACGATTTTGATGTCACTTATTCCGATTTGGGAGTTGCCCTTGTATGTGATAATATGTCAGTGCCTAGTATTACTGGTACAGTTCTGCCAAATGAAAGTTTATCTGCTTTCAGAGGATTAGCAGCCGATGGTGTTTGGACACTTCAAATTTTTGATAGAACTACAGGTGGTGCTGGAGACTTAACAGCATTTAGTGTAGATATATGTACTTTTGCTAGTATTTCTTCTATTCCAAGTTTTATCAACAATGGATTTACACCAGCTTTAAACTCAACATATACATTTCTTTCTTCAGATATTGAAGCCACATCAACAGCCGAAACTGCTTCACAACAAGTTTATACTGTTGTTGTATTACCAACAGTTGGTGTTTTAGAAAAAAATGGATTGCCTATGAATGTTGGGGATACCTATACACAAGATGACGTAAATACAGGCAAATTAACATTTAGTAATACAGAGAATTCTACATTTATGGATCAGTTTAAAGTTGACATACAAAATGCTGCCAATGGTTGGTTGCCAAATCAAGTTATCACTTTAAATGGTACCCTAAGCACAAATGAATTTGAACTAGGAAGCCTATCAGTATGGCCAAATCCTACTGAAGAATTTATTAATATTAGATTAAATAATATTTCAACAAGTTCAAATGTTGTTATTAGTTTGTTTGATATAAAGGGAAGAACAATTCTAAATGCTTCGCATAATACTAACTCAAATTCTTTTTTTAATACCATTGATGTAAAAAATATTGAAAATGGTATTTATTTATTAGAAATAAATCAAGGAAACAGAAAAGCTACTAAGAAGATTATAGTTAACAATTAAAATATACTATTTAGGTGCTTTAAATACTGAAATATTTAGCATCAAAGTAATATTTAAAATATTACTTTGATGCTTTTTTATAATTTAACTACTCATTAAAACATAATTCAACATTCAAAAAAATATATCCAAATAAATGTTAATTATAATGTAATTAAAATATAAATCTTTCAGAATCTAATATTTTTGCGCTTATTAATGTAAATGTATATTAAAATATGAGAAAAGTTTTAACGCTTTTTATTTTGTCTATCATAATATTGGCTTGTAAAAATGAAACAGATAACCTTGTTTCTATTTCTGGAATTATTAAGAACCCAATGATGAATGCTATGGTTATTAATGGACAACATATAAACAAGACCATTAATTTGAATGCTGATGGCTCTTTTGCCGAAACACTACCAATAGAAACCAATGGGTATTTTACGCTTACATACGGTAATAAAAATTCTCTATTATACTTAAAACAAGGTGGCGAACTAAAAATTAGTTTTGATGCTGACTCATTTAATTCAAGTATAGCATTTAACGGCAATGGCGCTAATGAAAATAACTACCTAGTTGCTAAATCAAAGTTTAATGAAGATAATGCCATAGATTATCAAATACTGTTTAATATGGAACCGTCTGAGTTTTTTCAAACTATAAATAAGTTGAAAACAAAAACAGATGATTTTTTAAACAAAGCAACAAATATAGATGCTGATTTTAAGGCCTTGGAAAAAAACAATAATTACTTTGACTACTTAGTTAAACTACAAGTATATCCTTCTTATCATGAATATGTTTCCATGGATGAAGAGATACAACTACCAGAAGCGTTTAAAAAACCTTTTGAAGATTTTGACTATGAAAATGAAGCGTATTACCTGAACTTTAACAATTATAGGCAAATTGTACTTAATTATTATACTGAAGCCATTTACAACAACAATATCACTACACTACTTAGTGAGCTCGAAAAGCTTGATGCGCCTGAAATGAAAAATGACATAGCCAAATCCCTGAGCAAAAACATTGAACTAGCTTATGATAACAATGAAGCACTATATAATGGTATTATTGCTGTTTCTAATGATGAAGCATTTAACAAGAAGCTAACTGCACAATATAATAAGATTAAGTCTTTATCTAAAGGTATGCCTTCTCCTAAGTTTGTGAATTATGAAAACCACAAAGGAGGCAAAACATCGCTTGATGATCTTAAAGGGACGTATTTATATATCGATATTTGGGCCACTTGGTGCGCACCTTGTATTAACGAGATACCTTTCTTAAAGGATTTAGAAAAACAATATAAAGGAAAAAACATTGAATTTGTAAGTATCTCTATTGATAGACCCAATGCTTATGAGACTTGGTTTAAAATGGTAACCGATAAAAATTTAGGTGGCATTCAATTAATAGCAGATAGCGATTGGCAATCGCAATTTATTAAGGACTATAACATCATTGGTATTCCAAGGTTTTTAATAATTGATCCAGATGGAAACATTGTTAGTGCTGATGCTACTAGACCTTCAGACCCTAAACTCATAGACTTGCTCAATTCAATAATTTTATAGTTTGTAACTATATATACATCTCTTCATCAGTTTCTTTTTGCTCTTCACTCTCGTTTTGCTCTTGAGGTGGTTGCTCTGGTTGTTTGAACAAATCTATATATGCTTCGCCTAAATAATCTATAATATGACTAGCGATTAAGCTTTGGTAACCAAAATCATCTAAACCAATATCTGCAGCTCTACCATGTAAATAGACTCCAAAAATTGAAGCAACAATAGGTTCATAGCCTTGCGAAACCAATCCAGTAATAATTCCAGTTAACACATCACCACTCCCAGCCGTTGCCAACCCTGGATTCCCAGTAGAATTAATATATAATTTATTTTGATATACAACAATGGTGTTAGCGCCTTTTATAACAAGAACAATTTTGTACTTCTTTACAAATGATTTTGCCTTTTTAAGCTTTTCAAAATCGTCTTTCCAGCTTCCAATGAGTCGCTCCAACTCTTTTGGATGTGGTGTTAATACTGAGTTTTTAGGCAATAATTTTATTAGTGTTTTTTTTGAAGATAGCATGTTTATGCCATCAGCATCAATTACTAAAGGTGTTTTATTCGTTTTTAAAAAAGTTTCAAATGCATTAATGGTTTTATTGTCTGTTCCTAATCCAATTCCAATTCCTATAACTGTTGGTTCTATATCAAAATCAATTATTGAAATTATATTGTCATCGTCATTGGTAATAACCATAGCTTCAGGCAACGCCGTTTGTAACACATTATAACCACACTTTGGGATATAACTGGTTACTAATCCTGCTCCCGAAACCAATGCAGCACGACTTGCCAATACAACAGAACCCATTTTGCCATAGCTACCTCCTATTATTAAACTATGTCCATAAGTCCCTTTATGAGCAAATTTTTCACGAGGCTTATACATTGGCAGCACTTCGTATTTACCAACAAGCTCAGCCTCAGTTTCGGTTGTGTGCAAAAATTCTTTGTCCAATCCAATATCTATGACTTCCCATTGCAGCGTGTATTTTGCTGTATCAGGCAAAAAGAAAACTAACTTTGGAGACGCAAAACTTAATGTGTGATTTGCCCAAACTACGCCATTTTCATCTTCAGGAACTTTATCGGCATACAATCCTGAAGGCATATCAACAGATAATGTAAAAGCTTTGGAATTTCTAAAATGTTGAAATAAGGCTTTTACCCAATCATCAGATTCTCTATTCAATCCAATGCCAAAAACAGCATCCACAATAATATCATCTCGGTGTATCTCTGGAAATTCTTCATTGGAGCTAAGCAATGTTGGCCAGTCTTTGGTTACATTTTTAATTCTTTCATAATTTTTTAAAAAATCCTTAGAACGCTTATCGCTACAATTAACCACAAAAGTATTTACATTATAACCATGTGTAATTAAGTGTCTAGCAATTACCAAACCATCTCCTCCATTATTACCAATGCCACAAAACACATGAATTGGCACTTGTGCGCCTTGCATTCGCATGTGAAGCCAATTAAATATTTGTGTTCCAGCACGCTCCATTAAATCGGTAGGCGATATATTTTGACGCTGTGTTGTAAGAATATCTCCCTGATAAATTTGCTCTTTAGCGAATATTTTCATGTACTAAAATTTCAGTTAGTGCAATAAATGCAATTTTTAAGGTAAAATTACTTGAAATTACAAATTAAATGACGCTCAACTTATAATTATGCAAAAAATACCCATTTGTTTTTTTATTTGTATAAAAGTAATACATTTGAAAATGTATGCTAAACCAAATGAGCAATTTAAACCAAAGTATCGAATTTATTACTTCCATTAACGGACGTGTTTTGTTTTTTGGTAGAGTTTCTACAGGTATTACAACCCTTTGGGGTTGCTAATTATTTTTACTTTCCCATCCCATACTTATGTGATTTTTAATCACGAAATTTAATGTCTCAATAAAAAAAGCCCAAAATGAAAGTTTTAAAGTTTGGAGGAACATCAGTAGGTTCAGCCAAAAACATACAAAAAGTCATAGAAATAGTAAGCAACCAATCTAAGAGCAACAATATTGCTGTGGTAGTTTCGGCTGTTGGTGGAGTTACCGATAAACTTCTAGAAGCTGCAAATAAAGCCGCAAATAAAGATGCTTCATACATAGATGAACTCAATGCTATAAAAAAACTACACTTAAATATTATAAATAACCTTATTAAAAATGAATCACTAGCATTAGTGAAAAGCGTAATAAACAAACAATTAGCAAGACTCGAAAAACTACTAGAAGGCATTTATTTAATTAATGAACTATCTCCAAAAACAACCGATACGCTTTTAAGCAATGGTGAGCAAATGTCTTCGTATATTATTTCACAAGCTATGAAAGCAAATGGCATCGATGTACAGCTAAAAAACTCACAAGAATTAATTATAACCGACAATAATCACACAAATGCTTCGGTAAAGTTTGATATAACAAATACGAATATTGTAACCTTTTTTGAAAAAAACAGCAATTCGGTAGTTTTATTTCCTGGATTTATATCAAAATCTGAAGATGGAGAAATAACTACTTTAGGACGTGGTGGATCAGACTATACTGCTGCCATCATCGCCGCAGCAACCAATGCTAATGAATTACAAATTTGGACTGACGTAAGTGGCATGTACACGACCAATCCTAAGCTTGTAAAACAAGCAAAACCAATTAGCCATATTTCCTATCAAGAAGCAGTAGAATTATCTCATTTTGGTGCAAAAGTGTTATATCCACCAACGGTTCAACCTGTTCTAGATAAAAAAATTCCTATTGTTATAAAAAATACTTTAAAACCAGAAGACTTAGGCACTCATATCTCAGACGATTATGCTAATGGAACTACCAATGCCGTAAAAGGAATTAGCAATATTAACGACATAGCATTACTTACCCTTCAAGGCAACGGAATGGTTGGCGTTCCTGGATTTTCAAAGCGCTTGTTTGAAACTTTATCGCAAGAAAAAATTAATGTTATTTTAATCACTCAAGCCTCTAGCGAGCATTCTATTTGTATTGGTGTTCAAGAAAAGGATGCCGATATAGCAAAATTGGCAATTGACAAAACTTTTGAAAATGAAATTTCATTACACAAAATTGATCCAATTATTATTGAAAAAGAACTAGCAATTGTTGCTGTTGTTGGCGATAGCATGAAAAACCATCAAGGCATAAGTGGACGTATGTTTAGCACTTTAGGAAAAAACAATGTAAACATTAGAGCCATTGCTCAAGGTGCTTCTGAAAGAAATATCTCAGCAGTTATTGCAAAAAAAGACGTAAAAAAGGCTTTAAATACTATACATGAAAGCTTTTTTGAAACCAAAACAAAACAGCTAAACCTTTATATTACTGGTGTTGGAAATGTAGGTGAAAAGCTTATTGAACAAATTAAGCAACAAAAAAAATACATAAAGGAACTTTTAAAAATAAACTTAAGGGTTATTGGGCTTTCCAACTCAAGAAATATGTTGCTTGATGAAGGAGGAATAGATTTAAATCATTGGAAAGAACAGTTAAAAAATGGTAAAAAAGCATCTATTAAAGGGTTTTTTAACACTATAAAAACCATGAACTTACGTAATAGTGTGTTTGTAGATGTAACTGCAAACAATGATGTTGCAAATAGTTATGCCAATTATTTACGTGAAAGCATTGGTATTGTAGCATGCAATAAAATTGCTTGCTCTAGTGATTATAACAACTACAGCCTATTAAAGCGTTTATCAAGAAAATACAATGCACCTTTTCTATTCGAAACCAACGTTGGCGCTGGGTTACCTGTTATTGACACTTTAAACCATTTAATAGCTTCAGGCGATAAAGTAAACTCAATACAAGCTGTGCTGTCTGGAAGCTTAAACTTTGTATTTAATAATTTTGATACTAACAATAAGTTTCATGATATCGTAAAATTGGCGCAAGAAGAAGGTTATACAGAGCCAGATCCTCGTATAGATTTAAGCGGTGTGGATGTAGCACGAAAAATATTAATCCTTGCTCGTGAAAGCGGAACGGAAATGAATTTGGAAGATATTAGTAATGACTCTTTTTTATCTAAGTCTGGATTAAAATCTAATACTGTTGATGATTTTTATCAAACTTTAATTGATGATGAAGCACATTACCAAAGCTTATATCGTTCAGCACAACAAAATAAATGTCAACTAAAGTATGTTGCCGAATTTAATGATGGAAAAGCCAAAGTTGGATTAAAAGAAATACCAGAAGGTCATCCCTTCTATAACTTAGAGGGAAAAGACAATATTGTAATGTTTTATACCAAGCGTTATCCCGAACAACCAATGATTATTAAAGGTGCTGGTGCTGGTGCAGATGTTACAGCATCTGGTTTGTTCGCCGATATTATTAGAATCGCAAATAACTAGATTACCGCTTTTGCGGAAAATAAATATGAAAAACGAAATTAGAATATTTTCACCAGCAACAGTCGCAAATGTTGCCTGTGGTTTCGATGTTTTAGGGTTTTGCCTAGACACTAAAGGCGATGAAATGGTTATTAGAAAAACCAAAGAAAAAGGTATTAAAATAACGCACATTGAAGGCTATGATTTGCCTTATGAAGTCAAGAAAAATGTTGCTGGCGTTTCAGCTTTAGCAATGTATGAGCATGCTAAACCAGATGGTGGATTTGAAATAGAAATATACAAGCATATTAAGCCAGGAAGCGGTATTGGCAGTAGTGCTGCAAGTGCAGTTGGTAGTGTTTTTGGAATGAATGAATTACTTGGCAAACCATACAACAAAACCCAACTCACCTACTTTGCCATGAAAGGTGAAGCATTGGCAAGCAAAAGTGAACATGCCGATAATTTGGCTCCAGCAATTTTTGGTGGATTCACACTCGTAAAAAGCACCTTACCATTAGATATTTTACAAATACCAACGCCATTAGATTTATATGCCACTATCATACATCCACAAATAGAAATTAAAACCTCTGAGGCGCGTGAAATTCTTCCTAAAAAAGTGCTTTTAAAAGACGCCATTACACAATGGGCAAATGTGGGAAGCTTTGTGCATGCATTACATACAAGCGATTATAAATTAATTCACAGATCGCTACAAGACATAATTGTAGAACCTTACAGAAAGCAACTCATTCCACATTTTGATGATGTGAAATTTGCTGCCATGGAAGCAGGCGCGCTAGGTTGTGCCATTTCTGGATCTGGACCTTCAATATTTACTTTAAATAAAGGCATGGAAATAACTAAAAATGTGAAAGAAGTTATTGAATTGGTGTATTCTAAAACAAATATAGATTTCGAAGTTCATAACTCGAAAATTAATACACAAGGTATAAAGATTATTAACTAACATGAAATATTACTCTCTTAATAAAGAAGCACCAAGTACTTCGTTTAAAAATGCTGTTATAAAAGGTTTAGCACCTGATAAAGGATTATATTTCCCTGAATCAATTACACCTTTACCAAGTTCATTTTTCGATAATATCGAGCATTTTTCAAACTCAGAAATAGCGTTTGAAGCTATCAAACAATTTGTAGTACCGGAAATTCCTGAAAATGTTTTAAAGCAAATCATAGACGAGACACTATCTTTTGATTTCCCAATTGTTAAATTAAATACAAGCATATCTACTTTAGAACTCTTTCATGGACCAACCATGGCATTTAAAGATGTTGGTGCTCGATTTATGGCTCGTTGTCTAGGTTATTTTAATAGAGACAACACCAACGAAGTAACTGTTCTTGTGGCAACTTCTGGTGATACAGGAGGCGCAGTAGCCGACGGGTTTCTAGGTGTTAAAGGCGTTAATGTAGTGATACTCTACCCTAGCGGAAAAGTAAGCGATATTCAAGAAAAACAACTTACAACGCTTGGAAAAAACATTACAGCTCTTGAAGTTGATGGTGTTTTTGATGACTGTCAAGATATGGTAAAACAAGCATTTTTAGATGAAGAATTGACAAGCAACATGCAACTAACCTCAGCTAACTCAATAAATGTGGCACGTTGGTTACCTCAAATGTTTTACTTTATGTTTGCCTATAAGCAATTAAAAAGTAAATATGATAACATTGTGTTTTCAGTACCAAGTGGAAATTTCGGCAATATTTGCGCTGGCATGATGGCACAACAATTAGGATTACCAATAAATCATTTTGTGGCATCAAATAATGCAAACAATGTGGTTACTGAATACTTGACAACGCAGTTCTACCAACCAAAGTCTTCAATTGCTACCATTAGTAATGCGATGGATGTTGGAAATCCGAGTAATTTTATTCGCATTCAAGAAATCTATAAAAACAACTTTAAAGAGTTAAAGAATAATTTAAGCTCTTATAGTTTCACTGATGCTGAAACTAAAAAGGCCATGTTAGAGATTTATAAGGATTTTAATTATATAGTAGATCCTCATGGAGCTGTTGGTTATTTAGGTGCAAAACATTATTTAAAAGAGACTCCTGAGGCTCATTGTGTGTTTCTAGAAACAGCGCATCCAACCAAGTTCTTAGATGTTGTTGAAGATGTTATAAAAACATCTGTTCAATTACCAGAGCAAATAAAGTCTGTTATTGGCAAAGAAAAAGCATCAATAAAAATTGATGCTTATAAAGATTTAAAAAACTATTTACTTGGTTAATCATCCAGCTTAGGTAACACAAAATCATCTAAAGCACTTTTTTGTTTCATTAATGCTTCTATTTCACTAGATTTTCTTGGTGCTTCAGCAGATAAATTAATTGGACCATTTTCGGTAATTAATATATCATCTTCAATACGTACAGCTATTCCCCACCATTTTTCATCGCAAGGGCTGCCTTCTGGAATATAAATTCCTGGTTCTACTGTTATTACCATATTGGCTTGATAAGGACTTCTATCGTTTAAATCATGAACATCTAAGCCTATATGATGTGAGGTGCCATGAGGGAAGTATAAATGTCTTTCATTCTCCGACTTAATAATCCCTAATTCAAATAATCTTTTATTAATTATTTTTCGTCCAGCAGCATCAGTATCTGCTCCTGTATTCCCAATAATTGCTGCTTCAATACCTGCATTTTGGGCATCATACACTATATCGTAAATAAGCTTTTGCTCTGGACTAAACGTTCCACTGGCTGGTATAGTTCTTGTAACATCGGCTGTATAACCATGGTATTCTGCTCCAAGATCCATCAAGACTAAATCACCTTCTACATGTGTCTTGTTATTTTCTACATAATGCAAAACACATCCATTGTTTCCAGCACCTACAATACTAGGATACCCTTCATATTCGCTACCATATTTTTTATAAACATACTCATGAATCCCTTGTATTTCAGTTTCACTCATATTTGGTTTCATCGCTTTCATGATTTCAACCTGTCCTATTGCCGAAATTCTAACTGCTTTGGTTAATAGTTTCATTTCTTCAGGTGTTTTTATTTGTCGTAATCCACCCATTAATGTACTTAGGGTTTGTGTATCAATCTTTGCGCGTTGTGTTTCTATGGCTCCTTCTTTTGCCATTTCTAAGCGCATTTTTTCTGTTGCTTGAGGAGCTCCTTCTTCAATATAATAACCTACTTGAGTTTTAAATGATTCAATTAAGCTTGCTAAATCAGCAGAATCACGTTTATTATCACGAAAATCATCCTTAAAATCATCAAACATCACATTATTAAATGTCATAAAATTAATATCGGAATTTAAAAATTCTTTCCCGTTAAAAACCATGTCAAATCCAAGTTTTTCTTTTACTCCTTCTACACCTAATCTATAACCTGTCCACATTTCTGCCATGGCATTTCGTTCTTGAACATATAATAATTCGTTATACTTTTTTCCATCTTTCTCCTGCATATCAGAAAATAGTATTAGTACTGCATGTGGCTCCTTATAACCTGTTAAATAATAAAAGTTTGGGTCTTGATGATACACATAATCTACATCGTTGGCTCTATTTCTAACAGCATTTGCGAAAAATACAGCGACAGTGTTCTTGGCCATTTTAGTACGCAATAAATCTCTGCGTTCTTTATGAAAGTCAGACGACAAATAATCAGTTGGTAAGTCTTTTTGGGCAGTAGCACTAAAAGTAAAAAGAAGTGAAAAAAGTAAAGCAGATAAATATTTCATTTTTGTTATATTTTTTAAGATTTTGAAAATACACATTCTATTAAAAACAATTTAGTTTTTAACATATTTTTTATAAACAGTTTCTTTAAAATTTTGCTTAGTTTTGCTCAATATTCAATATTAAATTTCATATGAAGCATACAGCATTAACATCTACACATGAAGCTTTAGGAGCAAAAATGGTGCCTTTTGCAGGCTATAATATGCCAGTTCAATACGAAGGCGTAAACGCAGAGCATGAAACCGTTAGAAACGCTGTTGGTGTTTTTGATGTTAGCCACATGGGAGAGTTTTTAATTGAAGGACCAAACGCTTTAGCATTAATTCAAAAAGTAACCAGTAATGATGCTAGCAAGCTAATGCCAGGAAAGGCACAGTATAGCTGTTTTCCAAATGACGATGGTGGAATTGTTGACGATTTAATTGTTTATATGATTAAAGAAAACCAATATCTGCTAGTGGTTAATGCGAGTAATATTGAAAAAGACTGGAACTGGATTCGGTTAAAAAACGATGTTGGTGCAGAGATGAAAGATTTATCTGAGGATTACTCTTTACTAGCAATTCAAGGACCAAAAGCTGTTGAAGCCATGCAATCCTTAACTAGTCATGATTTATCTAAAATTAAATTCTACAACTTTATTGTTGGCGATTTTGCAGGAATTGAGCATGTAATTATTTCAGCAACAGGCTATACAGGAAGTGGTGGTTTTGAAATTTATTGTAAGAACAGTGAAGTAAAACAGGTTTGGGATAAAGTATTTGAAGCTGGTGCTGCTTATGGCATAAAACCTGTTGGACTAGCTGCACGCGATACGCTAAGACTAGAAATGGGTTATTGCCTTTATGGTAATGACATTGATGACACCACATCTCCAATTGAAGCTGGTTTAGGTTGGATAACAAAATTCACAAAAAACTTTACTAACTGTGAAGCGCTTGAAGACCAAAAACGTCGTGGACCAGAACGTAAATTAGTTGCTTTTGAATTGGACGAACGTGGTATTCCGCGTCAAGGTTATGATATTGTGGATGGCAACGGACACAAAATTGGTGAAGTTACTTCAGGAACCATGAGCCCTAGTTTAGGAATTGGCATAGGTTTAGGTTATGTACCAACTGTGTTTACTGATGTAGGGAGCAAAATACATATTCAAATTAGAAAAAATGCTGTTCCAGCTACAGTAGTAAAACTTCCTTTTTACAAAGGTTAATGCATGATAGATTTCCAAAATGTAATTGAAGCTGTTCACAAAGAATTAAAAAGCGAAACAAATAAAGGCTTAGTAGCTTCCTATATTCCTGAATTATCTAACATTAATCCTCAAAACTTCGGAATATTTGTTAAGCATATTAATGGCAAATCTTATGCAGTAGGCGATTGGAACGTGCCTTTTTCAATTCAAAGTATTTCAAAAGCAATATCTCTAGCTTTAGTATTACCCATTTATAAAAACTCTATTTGGGAACGAATGGATGTTGAGCCTTCCGGAAACCCATTCAACCATTTATCACTGTTAGAATTAGAAAATGGTATTCCAAGAAATCCATTTATTAATGCAGGAGCCATTGTAATAGCAGATATGTTGGTAACGCATTTTAAAAATCCAAAGCAAGTATTTTTAGACTATGTAAGAGATTTGGCAAATGACCAAACCATAGACTTTAACTACAGTGTAGCTAAATCTGAAAGACTTACTGGTTTTGGAAATTATGCTGCTGCAAACCTATTGAAATCATTTAATAATTTAGAAAATGATGTGGACGACGTATTGGACTTATATTTTCATCAATGCTCTATTGAAATGACATGTGAGCAATTATCTAATGCCTTTTTCATGTTTGCGAATAACGGAAAGTGTTTACAACAAAAAGAGCGCTTAACTTCTAGTCAAGCAAAGCGTATAAACGCCATTATGCTTACCTGTGGTTTTTACGATGAAGCTGGTGAGTTTGCTTTTGAAGTAGGATTACCTGGAAAAAGTGGTGTTGGTGGTGGCATTATTGCATTATTACCAAATCATTTCACCATTGCAACATGGTCTCCTGGTTTGAATGAAAAAGGGAATTCACTTATTGGCATGAAAGCTTTAGAACTTTTTACTACCAAAACCAAACGCTCTATTTTTTAAAATTCATGCCTCAAATAAAACAAAAATCTAGAGTTTTAATTTTAGGAGCAAGTGGCTTTATTGGCAATGCCATTTACAAAGAGCTTTGTGGCTATTTCAGGACGTTTGGAACCTACAATACAAACCATAAACCGTTTGAAAACAACCAACACTTTTTTAAGTATAATGTTAAGGAAGATGATGTTATTGAAATTCTTAAAGCTGTAAAGCCAACCGTTATTATTTCAGCATTACGTGGCGATTTTGCGGCACAAGTGGTAGCACATCAACATATTTCAGAATACATTTTTAACAATACATGCAAACTTATCTTTTTATCATCTGCCAACGTGTTTGATGCCTACAGTAAATACCCAAGCTATGAACAAGATAAAACACTAAGCCATAGCATTTATGGGCATTTTAAGATAAAAATTGAAAATATGCTCTTACGTTTACCAAAAATGAAAGTAGCCATTTTAAGGTTACCAATGGTTTTTGGAGCATTATCACCAAGAATTGATGAATTGCGCCTATTACTAAAAGAAAACTTACCCATTGAAGTGTTTCCAAACTTGGTAATGAACGTGACTTCTGATAATAAATTAACGCAACAAATACATTATATCATTAATAGAAACAAATATGGAACTTTTCATTTAGGCAGTAATGATTTAGTACACCATGACGATTTTATAAGTGATATTATTAGCACTTTAGGAAGCTACAAACCAATTTATAAACATGTTTATACAACAAACGATGAACGCTACTTAGCAGTCCTTTCAAAGAAAAACAAACTACCAAAACATTTACATATAAAAAGCCATGAGATTCTAGAAGAACTAGAAGTTTAATTGATTTTCTTTTATTAATTTATTACTTTATAACAATAAAAACAGAATATGTCAAAATTAACTCCCGACCAAATAGAACAACGCATGCTACGCTTCCCAGATTGGGAATACTACGACAATGCCATTCATGCCGAATTTGAGTTCGAAAACTTTAAAGATTGCTTTAGCGCCATGAGCCGCATTGCTTTTGAATGTGAAGCATTAAACCATCACCCAAATTGGAGTAATGTGTATAATGTCCTTACCTTTTCGTTATCAACACATAGTGCAAATGGTGTTACAAAAAAAGACTTCGCCTTAGCAGAAGCTATTGAGACCATCGTTGAAGTTGACGAATAAGATTCAGAAACCAGTATTCAGTAGCAGTTTACAATTGTAAAACTCTAGACTCCTTTAGGATTATTTATACTTTAAAAATAATGCTATTAATATCAAATACAACTACTCGGGTTTCAATATTTTTTTAATTTTGCTTTGCTTAAAATAAGCTTTAGGCACTTTAAATACTTAATAACTTATTAACTTTAAATTATGGGAAGAGCTTTTGAGTTTCGTAAAGCACGTAAAATGAAACGTTGGTCTGCAATGAGCAAAGCCTTTACACGTATTGGCAAAGACATTGTTATGGCAGTTAAAGAAGGTGGTCCTGATCCTGATAGTAATTCCAGACTTCGTGCCGTAATTCAAAACGCCAAGTCTGTAAACATGCCAAAAGACAACGTGGAACGTGCCATAAAACGTGCGAGCGATAAAAGTCAAGGCGATTACAAAGAAGTGATTTTTGAAGGCTATGCACCACATGGTATTGCTGTACTAGTAGAAACCGCAACCGATAACAATACCCGAACCGTTGCCAATGTACGTAGTTACTTTAACAAATGTGATGGTAGTTTGGGTACGTCAGGTTCTGTGGTATTTATGTTTGATCATACCTGTAATTTTAGAATACCAAGTGAAGGTCTTGACCCTGAAGAAATTGAACTGGAATTTATAGATTATGGTGCAGAAGAAGTCTTTGCAGATGATGATGGTATATTAATTTATGCGCCTTTTGAAAGTTTTGGAGCCATTCAAGCAGCCTTAGAAGAACGTCATATAGACATCCTCTCCTCTGGATTTGAACGCATCCCACAAGTTACTAAACAATTAAATGCCGAAGAGGCTGCTGATGTAGAGAAACTTCTTGAAAAACTCGAAGAAGATGATGATGTACAAAATGTATATCATACTATGGAAGAACGTGTTGAGGAATAATTGAAAACCTCAAACTTACCCACTATAACCCGTTGTGCATTTTTACAAAATTCGTCACTTCGAGTGAATTTTACGATTGAAATGAGAAAAATTTGTATCGAGAAATAGAATTTTAATGCTAAATTAATTCTCGATACGATTTTTCGTGCCTCAAAATCACTCGAACTGACGATAAATCGAATTTTCACTCTCAAAAATGCACAACCGGTTCACTATACTATTTTTGTGTCTTGTCTTAATTTACAAAACAATTTAAACGACTTAATTGGCAAATGGGAATGTTATTACTAAAAACTTGAAAATGGTATAGCTAGAAGTACTGATGCTCTTAGCAGAAAAGAATTTAAACACTCTTGGGACGGACTTATTGTTAAACTAAATTCTGATTGTATTGGTTTAAAATCTATTAGTGGATTGAGTTTTAAATATTATAGGAATGAGTCAATCCTAAAATTAGGAAATCAGAATTATATTATTGGGAAGCTCCCAAAAAGGTGTACTTATAATCAGGGATTACTATTCTGACAGATCCAATATTTTCAATGCTACAATACGCTTTTGAAACATTAGAATTTGATAAAGTAGAATTTAGAATAGATGAACGTAACATCGTCTCCAGAAAAGCAATAGAAAAAATTGGCGCAACACTGGAAGGTATTTTACGAAAAGACACCTTAATGCAAGATGGTTTTAAGCGTAGTACCTGTTGTTATGGGATTTTAAAGGAAGAATGGCCTCAAATTAAAGCTACAATATTTAAAGAATTTTAGCTTGTTGCTTGATACTTTTTGTTCTTTTCCTTTAGAATTGCTAATTGCTTTTCTAAAAAGGTAATGGCCTTTTCTGTTTGCTCACTAGCTTTTACTTTAAACTCCTTTGCTTCTTCCTTAAATTTTTCTTTTCCTGAGGCTGCTGTTTTAGATAAATCGTCTTTAACCTCAGCAAAATCTTTAGATAATTTATCTTTTATATCCTTAGCTTCTCTTTTAAGATTCTCTCTTGTAACACTGCCTTTTTCTGGTGCTAACAACACACCTGCAGCAGCTCCTACTAAAACACCTAACACGATGGCTCCTTTATAATGAATCATAATTTTTTTTTATTAATTAAACTTCTAACTTATTAGTAGCTAGTATTTATGATTTGTTACAAATGAATGTGGTACAATGCTAAACTAAAAAAACTATCAGCTAACTTCTATTTAACTTTAACGTATTTTGTGGCTTCATGACCTCGATAGATTGTTAACTGTAAACCTTTTTCATTTTCTTGAAATCTAGCAATTCCTATTTTTTCTATCGAAAACTCTTTACCAAATTTTAGAGGTAAAACACCAAAAGTTTGACCTTTTGGTCCTTTATAACTCATTTGAGGGTATGGACCCTTACTTATATATGAAATTTCTATAGATTGATCTGGTTGTAAATTATTAACATATATTCCAACATATTTTTCGAGCATCTTATCGTTAATAATAAAGTCTAGATTCTTATATGGTTTATTTAAAAGGGTTGCTATTTCCTTATAGCTTGTTGAAGCAGCATATCTATAATTTTCAATAGTATTTCTAAAACTAAAGGCTGCCTTTTGATAACGTAAAACTTTATTTTTGTACTTAAAATCATTCAAAAAATAATTAATTGCCTTTTTATTATTAGCATTAATATCTTTTGAGAACCATTCATAATTATTTTCTAAATCTGTAAAATTACTATCTACGAGATTTTTTACAGCAACATTAGATTCATCAACCAAAGGTTGAGCAATGTTATGTGATGAATTTAAAAATCTAACCACTTCACTATATTTTTCTGGTATATTATTAATATTAGATATTAAAACATTGTAGGCTGTACTACTTATTCCGTATGGACTTCGGTTAAATACAAGATTTCTAAATGCACTACTATTTTTTCCAGTATAATCATCATAAGTTAAATCTGTATTTAAAACTAAACTCGCTATAGAATCTTTTCTGTGGTAGAAATAAATTCTGGTAGTACTAATCTTTATATCAGTTTCTAGTTCTAAAAAGTACATTTTCAAAAAGAGCATCAATTTTAGATTCAGTTTGCTTTTGTTCACTTTGCTTATTTAAATATAAAGCAATGAGAATACCTATTATTACCAATACGATTTCTCCAAAAGCATAGAGTAGATACTTTCCTACTTTGTTTTTGTTGAGTAAGTTTTGACGAATTTTTCGAAAGAATTTTATCATTAGCTAGTCTTTAATTTCAGCATTAATTTGTTCTATTAATTGCTGCATGGTCGTTTTTAGCATTTTATATGCTAATTTTTGCCCTTCTAAATTATATAGCTTTTGACGTAACATATTTAACACAAAAATCTCATCTCTGTAATCTTCAATAGTTTTAGGCGGTATTTTGGACTGTTTTATATCTACCCTTGTAAAATCATCATACCCAACTAAGCCTGGGGTAGCTTGTGGCGTATGATCGAAATTTAACATAAAAGGAGCTATAATATTTCTTGTATAATCCAGCAAAGCAGTATCCCAACCTTGGTATCTATTATTGTAATATTTTGTAATAGAATCGGTTAAACTCTGGTTCTTTATATACTCTATTTGTCCTGACGATATAATATTATTGAATGTTGTTTTATTTTGGTCAAACGAAATGAGATTAAGCATAGATTTTAAATTATCACGAAATACACTAATACTTGCATCTTTCTTTTGTAGAATCACGTCTATGCAAAATTTCAATTCTTCAGTATCTTTGTCAATTAAACCTATTTCATTGGACACTTGACTTATATCGGAAGTAATATCAGTACTCAATCTTTTCAAAATAAACTGCTCCTGAATGGTTTCCTTTCGACTTTCATTCCAATTATTAATAGATAATGCTATTAATATACCAATTACTACAAGTACAATTTCGCCAATGGCATATTTAAAGTATTTACCTGTTTTTCCAGTTTCCATGAGGTTCATGCGTATATGTCTAAAGAATTTTATCATTATTTCCAGCCAGTTACTTTAAGTATCTTATGAAAAATCTCAGTATTTTCATATACTCCTGAAAACTCCTCGGCTCCTGGTCC
>Ga0316209_1001700_pt1 | contig 21050 bp, 19 predicted proteins | sample 6monopyrite_MG_FD_204945 | JGI IMG/M metagenome (GOLD analysis project Ga0316209, IMG submission 204945) | Microbial mat bacterial communities from mineral coupon in-situ incubated in ocean water Damariscotta River, Maine, United States -... | ecosystem: Environmental > Aquatic > Marine >...
TTTGATCATCGCGGGCGGCAGCAGCGGCGTGAACAATCTGCTGAGCGCGTTTGGCTATCGCAACACCCCCCCGATTGAGGATGTAACCCCCGCCCCGCCGCCGGACAAGGCGTGGATTGCGGTCCGGGTGAAACGCAAAGCAGCCCGCAGTGCAGTGCAGGTGCATATCACCGAGGAACCGCGCCCACCGGCGGGTCTGACCTCAATCGCAGGGACCTGCATGAACGGGCGCCCCGGTCTGTTGTCACTTCTGATGCGCAACAACGACCGGTTTCCGCAGAATGGCGGCTATAGCGTGAAACCCGATTCCGCATTTCGCATCAGCGTCAGTTCGGTCGACGGGACTGGCGCGCCAATCTCCAAGCTGGTGACGCCTGAACCTGTGATGCTTGCCGCCGGTGCCATCGTGGATTTTGACGTTGCCCTGTAAGGTGGCCTCGCCGTCCGTTGACTTGACCGGTGCCTAGGCGATGGCTGGCAACGATCCCATGGTGCCAGCCACCGATGCAAACCTGACCAGCCAGCTTGCCTGGGCAGGAACCGACCCGACGCCCGAACAACCGCCGCCAGAGCAGCCAACCGGGATTGGTCCGCAGTCAAGCTGGACCGATATCCGCGATGCCCTCAACAATCGGTCGTTCGATTACAACGAGGATAGCAAATCATTACAGCTTATCGGCGATAACAATGTCGGTTTTCGCTATCTTGGTGCGGGCAGCAACAAGATAGCGATGCATATCACTGGCACGTCTTGGGTCCTTCTGTTTGGTAACCCAGCCCGCAATATCGCCCGGTCGAACATTGATATCGCTGGCGAGATCAACACGCTTCGGCGTTTGTCTGACGCTGGTGTTCCGGTTCCCGGACCCTTTGACAGCCTTGGCGCAATGGATCCGCTGTTTCGCATCAACCTGACGGTTGCAGACCAGCCAATCTGCGCATTCTTACAGATCTACATGCCTGCCACTGCCGGCAGATGGGCCGAAATGACAAAACGCGGCGGGATGGAGACATTCGCAGCCACGCAAATCGTGCCGGGCGGTCAGGTGTCGGTGACAACAGGTGATACGTTGGATTGCCTCAATAAAATCCGGGCAGAAATGGCTGCCAACCCGTGGAACGATTTTCAGGTGATGTATAACCGCCAGAACGGCAAGGTTGTGGTTTTTGACCCGATGGAATTTGTAAATGACACGCACCGCATACAGGTGCAGGCTGAGAAACTTACTCTGATTGACAGGTGGCTGGACGATATTATCGCTGCGATTGAAAACAAAAAGTAGTCACCTCGGCCTTATGTCGGGCAAATCTCTTCTTGCGTATCCAGATTTCGCAGCATGACCCGCCGCATCAAATCGGTGGCGCTGCTCCAATGCGATTTGGCATTTCGCGTGCCACCCGGCACCTTCAAAACGATGGTTGTACGGTTCAACTGGCCTTCGGGAATGTCCCCGCCATCGACTGGCTTGCCGTCAGCGCAAACCACCCAGCGACCGGTCTGCAAGGGCAACTTGAACCCAAGCGTCAGTAACCGCGTTGTCCCCTGATCAAGCGTGTGCACACCCGTCAGGACATTGCCCGTGCCGTTGACGCCCAATGGCATGGTCGCAATCCGCTTTGCCTGTGCAAGCGAATAATGCGCCTCGGCCTCTGACTTCAGAACCTCTGCCGCGCTCTTGCGGACTTCCTGCGCGCGCATTTCTTCGGAATAGGGTTCGGTGCTTGGGCGCGCCCCGACGATAGAGTCCATATAAACGCCGCCCGATGCGATCAGCAAATCAGAAGAGGCTTCACCGCTGCCTGCAAGTGGTGTTGCCGTCACCTCAATCTGGCTCAGCCCGTCTTCGACACGGGCAATGCGGGCATCCAATTCGGCTTGGGTGACTTGTGGAAGCGGTGCGCGCGGGTCATATCTGCCAGCGGCCTCCTCTGGCCGGTTGAAGAGATCAATCAACTCGCGCGGAATGACCGCCGCGTTGATCGAGGATGCGCTTTCGCTTGGCACCGCGGGTGCGTCCTGCGCATCCGGGTCTGTATCCTTATCGGTGGGTGCCTCTTCCGCCAGATACTCCATCCGCAGTTGCTCCAGAACCGTATCCAGAATGGCACTTTGGTAGTGGGTCAGCGCCGAAGGTGCCGTGTTGAAGGGCAGTGGCGTGCGGCGGAACATCGCAAGCATATCGGCAATCTGGTTTGGCCGGTATATGATACTCTCGTGAATCCCGCTGCCCGCAATCAGCTCAACGCCCGATGTCACATTGAAACGGATATTTTCCAGAAACAGGCCAGAGGCAAAGCGATTGAACACGCGGTAAAACATCAGGTTCAACGTCCTGCCCTGATTAACATTGGACATCTTGATCAGCACGTTATCACTGGTCGTGATCGTTGTCTTTGAACTGCTGGCGGTTGTCACTTCCAACGTGTTCTTGCGGCTGATAGCTGTTGCCGCCTTTTTAGCGACCTTGTTCATCCCCTGGTTAAATGTCTTCAGCGTATCCGACGCGCCCGCGCTGAACTTTGACCCGCTGGACGCTTCGCCGACCGCTTCAACGCTGACGCTCGCCTTGCTTTCGGTGCTGTAATCCACATGGGCGGTAAATTCATTCTCTGTCCGCGCGATACTCTCCATCTCTGTGGCGATGTCGCTGCTCTCGGATGAATTCAATTCGCTGACGGATGTTTTGGTCTCGCTCGTGCTGCGCTCTTCCTGAAAGGATCGGGTGACGTTGATTTCACGCGTCTCACCCGGGGCCAGATTGATCGTGCTTGCCAACTCACCCAGTTCCGTGCCCCGCCACGCGATCCGATAGGTCAGGCTTTCATCGACGTAAAGACGCGGCAGGCGTGCAGGCATGATCCCCGGCAGCGGGCGCTCAAAGATATTGTAGGCGACGATGGGTTTCTCAATTGCAAAACCCGGCTCGAATACCGGGATCATGACAACACATTTGCGGCGATAGGTTTCGTCCATTTCGCAGCGCATCATCACTGTGGATAGCGCAAGCCCAGTGTCAGAAATGTAACCGGCAGGCGTTTCATTAAACACATAGACCTCGCGGTCTTCTTCCTGATAGGCGCGCACTTTCTCGGTCAGCGGGTCAGTCAGGGTGTCAACGCGTTTGTAGTCCTTGACCAGTTTGACGCGCCGTACCTTATAGGTCGTCTTTGGCTTCTCAGAGTGTCCGACAAAGGCTCGTTTAAAGAAATGAACGACGCCCTCGACCACGTTGTGGACCACCGCTTTCTTATGGGTCACGGCATAGGCGCATTGGCGCACAAAAGTGGTGTAAAGCTCGCCTGCATAAACGTCTCTCTTTTGGCCGTTGGGGAAAGTTACCGTCATCTTGTAGACCGGCAATTCCCCGCCCTTGTCAGAACCGGGCACCAGCGACATGCCCGGCTCATCCCCCAGATACAGCAGAAACCCCATTTGGGCGGCCTGGCGTTTCAATTGCCGCAGACTGCGCTGAATGCGGTAGGGGTTCATCCGGATCGAGATATAGCGCGACTGTACCGCCTCTAACCCTTCAAAGCTCAGATCGGCGCTGCGGCCTTCTTCGATGATTTCCTCAAGCGTCGCACCGGCCTTTTGGCTGACAAGGCGCACGACGCGCTCCATCTCGCGCAATTCGCGGTAGCGGCGTTCAATGTGAATGGCGCGCAGGTTAAGCTCTTGATAGGCCGTCTGGCAGTTGGCCAGATCGTCGTCATCCCTGAAAACCAGTTCGACGCCCTCAACTTCGGTATTCCAGAAATTTACATAGCCTTCGGGCGACGCAAGATCGGGGGTGGCATCGGTGGCCGTTTGAACCAGATAATACCGGCCCGACAACCCATTGCGGAAAACCACCCCTGCCTGCAAGGGCACTGCGTGATTGTCATCACCCTCCACCTGCACCAATTGCGGCGCATCCGCTTGGGCGGGCAGCACCTGCATCATCCCATCGGCAATCAGCTCTGCAATATCCTCGGCCTTGGGGTTCGCACGATCCTCGCCCCACCAGGACATCTCAAAATGCGACCGCAGGGGGCCCACACTGGTCATCTGCGCATCACGGTTGCGGTTCATGTCCCTGATCAGGTCGGGCCATGGCAGTTTGATTTCACGCAGACGATCAAAGGCTAGCGTCGGCGGGGCCTGATCAAGATCCTTTGGCAGACCGATTTCCAACCTGTTGGCAAGGGCTGCATTCTCTTGTGTTGATTGGCCCAGCACCTCTGACCGAAGTGGGACCCCTTCCAGCATCTGCTGGTCAAAAGCGGAAGATCTCTCTGGCAAACGGGTCATATGCAATTCCTGTCCATAGGCGCGCAATTTATGGCGTCTGGTAATAAACCTTGTAAAATCGTAAGTTATCTTTGCGCCAAGCCGCTAATTTGTCAAAGGCGCAGCCATTCGGCCATCGGATGCGCGGCCTGTCTATCTGTCGCAATGGGACTGTTGCATTAACTCTTTGTGTCGGCCAGAGCTTGGCTTTTGAGGTTGCGCATGCCACGCCAATCACCGTTCAAACACCACCGCTTTCCGCGTGAGATCATTCTTTGTGCCGTACGTTGCTATCTGCGCTATCCGCTGTCCTATCAGGACGTGGTAGATCTGCTTGCAGAGCGCGGCGAATTGGGGTCACTGCATAAAAGTGACATTATTGTCCGGTTTGTGCGAACGAACCAAGAACCTACGCGGCATCGCGAAGATCGTTTCTCCGCAGTGGCCTGAGGCGATCTGGGCTGAATGGCGGGTTCAAGTTCCACAGGTAGTGGCCAGTTAATCCGATATGCGCCCAGCCAAGCGGCGCGATGTGTTTGATGATATCACTTGGGATGACCGCGCCGTTTGTCCTCAGATCAGTGATTGAGACTTCCAGATACTTGGTGTTCCACAGGATGATGGCGGCGACCAGGAAGTTGAGACCGGATGCTTTGTGGATTTGGTGCTCATAACTGCGGTCGCGCATTTCACCGAGCTGGTTGAAGAAGACCCCGCGCGCGAGGGCGTTTCGGGTTTCTCCTCTGGCCAGGCTTGCGCTGGTTCTTTTTCGCAATTCCAGGCTGCGCATCCATTCCAGGGCAAAGAGGGTCCGCTCCAACCGCCCCAGTTCGCGCAGGGCAATTGCGAGTCCGTTTTGCCTGGGATATGCGGACAAGCTTTTAAGGATCGCCGATGCGGTAGTGGTCCCGGCCTTGATGGACGTCGCCAGCCTGAGGATCTCGGGCCAGTTGTCGATAATGTGACCGACTTTGATGGTGCCGCCGATGAAGGGTGTCATGATGGCCGGGGGTTTCATGCCGGGCAGCAGATACAATTTGCGATCCCTGAAGTTTCGCAAACGTGGCGCGAAGCGGAATCCCAGGAGATAACATATGCCAAAGACGTGATCCGTCGCGCCGCCGGGATCCACATGATGCTCTTCGATTGAGACGCCCGATTGGTGGCGAAGCAGACCATCCAAAACAAAGGGCGCTTCGCTTTCGGTGGCGGTGATGACCGTCGAGTGGAACGGGCTGAACTGATCGGAGATGTGGGTGTAGAACTTGAGACCTGGGGTGCGCCCGTATTTTGCATTGATATCTGCCGAGGCCTCACCGCGGCCACGGGCACGGAAAAACTGCCCATCTGAGGATGACGTCACACCGTCCCCCCAGAGTTTGGCCAGCGGGAGCTCGCGTTGCATGTCGACCAAACAGGCCAAAGCGGCTGAATAGGTCTCTTCGCGCAAATGCCAATCATGCGCCCATGCGATTTGCCGGGCGGACAGATTGTGGGTTGCAGCGGCCATACGTGACACACTCAGGTTGACCCCGTCGGCCAGAACAGCGGCAAACAGTGCTTTTTGATCTGTCGCCGGTCTGCCCGAGCGATAGTGGGTGAAGCACTCCGTAAATCCGGTCCAGGCGTTCACTTCTGTCAGCAGGTCGGGGATCTTGATTTGGGGCAATTGCCCATAAACCAGACGGCTCATGGCCGTGGCGGCGTCAGGCGTTTCGTCTTTGACCGGGGTAATGCTCAGGGTGCCACCCTGAATGGCGACGTCCGGCAGCGTCCCCGCTTCGGCCCGGGCCGCGACAATTGTTATGGTCTCCTCAATCTGCTGTTGTCGCTCTGCAAGATAGGTTTCTGCGGTCTCCGCGGCGGCGATCGGCAATGATCCCTCGGCACGCAATATCTCGAAGGTGACCTTGGGAATGAGACGATCGTCGAAGTTGCGGCGCTGCCGACTTCCTTCGACCCAGACATCCCCGGCCCGAAGGCGATCGCGTAGTTCGAAGTAGACGCACAGCTCGTATGCGCGCCGGTTGATCTCCCCCGATGCCGGAAAGACAAAAGGGCGCCAAACCTTCCGAATGAACCCGGTTGGCGGGTTGTCGGGCAGGCTGCGTTTGTTCGCTTCAAACATGATGCGCAACAGGTCCACGGCCCGCAGAAGGCTTGCGGCACTGGCCGCGCCTTTGAAGTTGAACCCCTTGATTATCAGGGGCGCAAACTGACGGGCGGTCTGATATTTCCCGATGAGTTCCGAGTATTTGTCGGGCTTCCCTTCTCCCAGGGCAGTTTCAATTGCGGATGTGGCACTCTCGATCTCATCCCAATTGGCCGTGTCCAGCATCCCGTTGAGATCACCGGTTTGCAGGCGGGCCGTCAGGGCCTCACGGCAAAACGCTTTGAGAGACTGCAAGGGGTGGATGATATCCATCAGGAGCTGGGACGCTTTGTCGGAACTTTGCTGTTCGGCCTTTCGAAAACTGCGACCCAACAATTTATCGAACATATCCAATGCAAGATCGGTGAGCTGCTCTTCAAGCCGCAGGCAGGCGGCCGACAAAACCGCCCACAACCGTGGCACGGCCATACGGCGCAGGTTTTGCACCGTGATCCGCAAGCCTTCACCGGCCAGACTGTCGAGTGCCGATGTCGAGATGTTTTGACGCAAACTGGAGGGCAGGCCGATCGCTCGAACCACCATCAGGCGATCCAGAACAGCCTTGATGGATTTGGCCGAGGCTGACTTGGGTGCTGCCTTCAACCAACTCAGAGTCGATACCTCGCCCGATTCAGGGGGCGCAATCAGCGCGCGCAGAGCATCGTGGTGGTCCGGATGCAGGCCCTGGGTCAGAGCAGAAATCCTGACATTCTCTGCGCGCCGGATCGCATGCCGGACAATCAATTCAACGGTACGGCGTGCCGGGATCAGGATGTGCCGCCTTCTCAGTTCTTCGATCAGTGAAATCGCCAAAGGCTCGACCCGCGCGTCTTCTCCTGCAGATGGTGTCAGCCAATGGGACTGTTGCGTTAATCGGATGAGTATGGTCCCGGGCCCTTTCATCACCAGAGGTCAAGCTGTGGCGCGGAAGAGGCCGGCGATGAACGCGATCTCGCCAAGGACACCTGGTTGTTTGTCATGGATGTGGCCGCGTTTGATGGTCCGGATCGTCTCGAGACCGCTGAGGGTCGCCTTGGCCGATCGGAGTGACCAAAAGCTTTGGCGACACCCCAGCAGCCGCTTCATCGCCGCATGATCGCTTTCGATCCGATTGTTGCGCCATTTTCGGTCGATGTGCCGGATGCTGTCAAAATGCGGGTCATAGCGGTGGTTGATCTCGCGGATGACCCGTCGATAGGCCTGGGCTTTGTCGGTGCAGATCGTGACAGGCCGATGCAGACGGACACGCTCGATCGCCCTGCGCAGGAAGGCCTTGGCCGCCTTCGCGTCCCGTCGCGCGCTGAGGCGGAAATCGATCATCTGGCCGTTTGCATCGATGGCGCGCCAGAGGTAGCGCCACTTCCCGCCGACGCGGATGTAGGTCTCGTCGACATGCCAATCCACGCTCGCCCGGCGTAAGTGTTTCTCTGTACGCCTGGTCAGTTCCGGGCCGAACTTCTGGACCCAGCGATACACCGTAGAGCGATCAACCTTGATGCCGCGCTCTGCCAGAAGATCTACCACGTCCTGATAGGACAGCGGATAGCGCAGATACCAACGTACGGCACAAAGAATGATCTCACGCGGAAAGCGATGATGTTTGAACGGTGATTGGCGTGGCATGCGCAACCTCAAAAGCCAAACTCTGGCCGACACAAAGAGTTAATGCAACAGTCCCGTCTTGGCCTACCTCAGCAGATATACCCACCGGGTCGCAATCTCAAACAGCCGCCTGGTCAGCGCCGACGCCAACACCGTTTCATTCCGCTGGAAGGATTACAGGATCAAGCGTGGCGACCGCATGAAGGTCATGCGGCTGCGAACCTGCGAGTTCATCCGACGCTTCCTGATCCATGTCCTGCCCGATGGCTTCCATCGCATCCGCCACTATGGCCTGCTGGCCAGCGCCGCCCGCAAAGCCAACATCGCCAAGGTCTGCACATTGCTCGGCGCGGAAGAGCCTGGGCCGGAAGACGCATCCACCGCCGAAGTCATCCCGCTGACATTGCAAGAGCCATGTCCCGAATGCGGCGGGACGATGCGCATCATCGAGACGTTCCGGCGTGGCGAGACCCCACGATCCCGCGCTCCACCGAGGAAACAGGCCGCATGACGACCTGTCCGTTCATCCCATCCACCGCAGACCGGTTGCCTCAGCTACACCGACCGAGACCGCTTGTCTTTTGCGGTCCCGAATGCCGCAAGGACGGCGCAAAACCGCTCTTTCCCGGGTTTAAGCCAGACCAAGGCCTCGGGCAAATCCTGGACTCGGCCGCCTTCATCCCAAACACCGTCGCGTCCGTCTCTGTCAAGGAACCAGCCGAAAACACGCTTTCCCCATAGGTGGCGCCCAGCCCCCGCGGCTTCTTCCCTGAGAGCGTTGTCAACGCGGGCCACACTCATGCCAAGCCGAGACCGCGCGCAATGGCCCGCGTCGAAAAACCTGCATCTTTTTCCCCTTTCGCCGCACACGGTTCGAACGGCTGCTTTCTGAGAAAAACGGCGCACAAACGGGTAAGGCAGGGGCCTTGGCTCTGACGGCTTTTCCTGACCAGTGTCCGTTATCGAAACAAAAAACAAGCCTAGGACACATACCCATAAAAGTCTTGCGTTGATTGATTGGCTCTGACTCACTGCTAGCAAGGAGCAGGAGACAGAAATGGCGCGATTTGATCTGACGGATTTCGAGTGGTCGGTGATTGAACCTTTACTGCCGACGAAGGTACGCGGCGTGCAGCGGCGGGATGATCGACAGGTGCTCAACGGCATCTTCTGGCGTCTGAGAACGGGCGCGCCTTGGGCGGATATCCCGGCGCGCTACGGCCCCCATACGACCTGCGTAAACCGCTTCAACCGATGGCGGCGGGCGGGACATTGGGCGCGCATTCTTGCCGCGATATCAGAAGCTTACGATGGCGACGTCCAAATGATCGACTCATCTTCGATCCGGGTTCACCAGCAGGGGGCGAATGGCCCGAAAAAGGGGGGCGATCCGATTGCCTGGGCCGCTCGCGCGGCGGGTTGACGACGAAAATACATGCGCTGGTCGATGCTTTGGGTCGCCCGATCCGGCTGAAGTTGAGCGCGGGTCAAGCCTATGACGGGCATGCTGCGCTGAACCTGCTCGATGATCTGCCTGCGGGCTGTCAGCTATTGGCCGACCGGGCCTACGACAGCAACGCGATCCGGAAACTGATCGCCAGGCAAAGCGCTGCGGCGGTCATACCCTCCATGCCGCAGCGCAATCCGGCGATCCCGCACGATACAGAACGCTACAAAGATCGAAACTGGGTCGAGAGGTTCTTCAACAAATTGAAGAACTTCCGAGCAGTTGCCACCCGCTACGACAAACGCGACGACAACTTCCTCGCATCGGTCCAACTCGCCTCTATACGCATCTGGTTGCGAAGTTATGAGTCGGTGTCCTAGTGTCTCGGTCATTCGACATCTTGCGCAAGCAACTCGATTTTTTCCATAGTCGCAGACATGTGGGTTATTGTTCTACCGGACTGTCACTGAGCGCCCTTTGTACTGTGTTATCAAGGCGCAGTTAAATGCTTGAGACCTGATATAGCTGTGGTCAGTCGAGCGTGCGCAGCACCTCCGCAAGCGCATCGATCGCCAGCCCCATGTCCTCTGCGCTGGCATGTTCGTCAGGGCGGTGGCTGATCCCGCCTTTGCATCGAAGAAACAGCATGCCCACTGGACAGAGATCCGCCATGGCGGAGGCATCGTGCGTCGCGCCGGAAGGTAAATCTATCGATTGGCCTTGCACCTTGGTCACGGCTTGTGACAGCGCGACCATCAGGTCGGGGTTACAGGGAACGGCGGGTTGGACATAGGTGCGCGCAATCAAAAAATCGCAACCACGACGCGCAGCAATGTCCAGACCAATCCCTTCTGCTGCACGGGCAAATTCGGTGCGCGTGGCATCACTGATATCCCGGATCTCCAAAGTCAAATCGACCTGGTCCGGGATCGCGTTGACGACCCCGGGGTGCACCCTGACCGCGCCCACCGTCGCCCTGACATCGCCCGGCGCTGCATCATGCACCAGCGCAATGAACTCCGAGGCGGCAACCAGCGCATCGGCGCGCCCTTGCATTGGTACTGTGCCCGCATGTCCGGTTTCCCCTTTGAATGTAACTCTGTTGCGCTCAATTCCGCATATGCCCGTGACAACGCCCAAAGCGAGGTTGCTGTTTTCGAGAACGGGCCCCTGTTCGATATGCACCTCGAGGTAACCGCGCACGCCTGCCGGATCCCGCGCCAGCGTCGCGATCTGATCCGGGTCACCGTCAAAGGAACGCAACGCCTCGCCAAGCGTGGTGCCGTCGGCGTCGGAAAGTGCGAAGATCGCAGGATCTACCGTGCCCGCAAGCGCGCGTGGTCCCAGCAGGGCCGTCGGAAAGCGGACGCCTTCCTCATCAGCGAACGCCAGAACGTCAATGGGAAAGGGAGGCGCATATCCTTCGGCGGAGAGTTTTTCAACGGCGAGGCAGGCCAGCGCGACGCCCATAACGCCGTCGTAACGACCGGCATCACGTACCGTATCTTGGTGTGAGCCGATCAAGAGTGCAGGGCCTTGCCCCGGCTTGTGCCCTACAAGTGTGCCTGCTGCATCCATTGTGGGCGACAGGCCCGCGGCCACCATCCAGTCGCTGATTTGTGCGATTGCCTCCCGATGCTGATCCGTGAACGGCAGCCGGGTAACGCCTGAAGATGCCAAACTGCATGCGGCAATGTCAGCGAGCCGGGCTTGAGCGATTTCTCCCCAGGACATGGCACCTCCAAAATTATCATGATAAATTGTGCTACACAAAGCGGGGGAAACTGTCTATCGATATTTGCATGTGAGAAGAGGCGCGTCATGGATGGTGGCATAGAACAGAAGAGCAAGGGGAAAAGGTCCCGACCCGTGTTGGTCGCTGAAGAGATCAAACAATGGGTCGTTGAGCGCGACCTCAAGCCTGGTGACAAACTTCCCAATGAGGCTGAAATGATTGCTCTCTTTGCCGTATCCAAGGGAACTGTGCGGGAGGCCCTTCGGATCCTGGAAGCCCAGGGTCTGATCCTGACGCGTACAGGCCCGGGAGGCGGCAGCTTTGTCGACAAGGTGTCGGCGGAACGCGCGAGATCACTGTTGGGCAACTACTTCTATTTCCAGGAGCTGTCGCTGGCCGATGTCTATCAGATGCGCAAGGTCCTGGAGCCGGAACTCTCGGCAAGCCTCGCGGGCAAATTGAATGCCCTTCAACTCGGTGAGCTTGACGCGCTGGCCAACCGACACGACCATCCTGCGATCACCGCGGACGAAGAGAAGGAACAGCATATTGCATCGCTGGCCTTTCATGCACGGCTCGCGGAATTTGCAGAGAACCGGCTCCTTGGGTTCGTGATTTCGTTCATGGCGCACATCCTGACGGATATGACCGTTTACCGTCAGCTTTATGATCCCCCAAATGTTGAGCTTTGGCGGCGTGGACGGCAACATCAGCTGGAGTTGGTCAAAGCGTTGAGAGCCGGAAAGTCTCAGGAGGCTCGCCGCATCATGGCGTCGCACATGGCAATTGCCGAGGAACTTATGGCAACGCAGGAGGCAAAGCTTGCCCGGCGCTTCATTTCCGAATGACGCCGACCTGCGGCGGATCCTTGATGCGATCGTTAAGCAGGTTTTCGAGGAAAGCGACTGGGGCACTCCAGCGCAGTACATCCCTCAACTGGCGGAAGTCGATCCAGCACAGTTCGCGATCTCGGTTTGTGGCGGGCAAAACCGGATGTGGTCTGCGGGGCAATCCGACACCCCTTTTTCGATCCAATCTGTTTCGAAAGTGTTCGCTTTGATCGCGGCCCTGGGGCGTGTGGGCGACAATCTGTGGCGGCGTGTGGGGCGGGAGCCATCGGGAACGTCTTTCGATTCAATTGTACTTCTGGAGCGTGAGCAGGGCCGACCCCGCAACCCGTTTGTTAATGCCGGTGCGTTGGTCACAACTGACGCGCTGTTGTCTGGCCGTGAGCCGAAGCAAGCACTGGCGGAAATACTGGGTCTGATCCGAGGGCTGGCCGATGACGGGAATATCCACATAGATGCGGATGTGGCGCGGTCCGAACAAGCCTCGGGCGCGCGCAACAAGGCTTTGGCGCATTACCTCGACAGTCATGGCAATCTGACGAATGAGCCGGAAAAGACGCTCGGCACCTACTTCCATCAATGTGCCATCGAGATGACGACGAACCAATTGGCTCGGTCCGGGCGGGCGCTGGCCGGTCTGCCTGGAGACGGGGGCGTTGTCGCGGCAGAACGCGCGCGGCGGATCAATGCCTTGATGATGACCTGCGGACATTACGACGGGTCCGGAGAGTTTGCGTTTCGGGTTGGACTGCCTGGCAAGAGCGGGGTGGGGGGTGGTATTCTGGTCATCGTACCGGGTCTGGCATCAATTGCGATCTGGTCTCCGGGCCTTGACCACTATGGGAACTCGAAGGCAGGCACCCGTGCGGCGGCTCTGCTGAGCGAGGCGACAGGCTGGTCCGTCTTCTGAGAAGTCAAACATGCAGTTTGCTACTTGGCCGTCCTGATCTCGTTTGCCTCAACAGTAGCGCGCTGCCTGTCATTCTTGATCGGCACCTCGTCCAACCAGTCTACGTAAGGAGGGATCCGGGTTTGTGACAGAAGTGCTTCGAGATCCTGGATCGGCGACGATGACAGATCAATCCTGAGGTCGACCGGAGGCGCATCTGGCGACAGAACCAGAAGCGCGGCGGACATCAGCCCGCGCGAATCACCCCCCGCCAAGTCGGCCGCCCTGAGCGCAGCGATCAATTTATCAGCAGCCGGGGCAGACGTGCCGATAAATGTTGACTGCAAAGCATCGAGGACCTCGGGGCCGGCCAGCATATTGCCCGCGACGGCCAGATTGGGCTCGATGCGGTGCGCCGCGAAAGGGACGCTTTGGCTGCCGGTAAAGCCACTTGTTCCCCCGACCTTGTCGAGCGCGAGAAGTTGCCGATTGGCGCGCCCGGAATCCGCATAAGAGATTTCTTTTACGGTCTTTTCCACGGGTTCACCACTGTGGAGCAACCGCAGGCAATCGTCGCGCCAGAAGGTCGATGGGGCGGTGCCCTGGCTCGCAACGAGACCCGCATCAATGTCCCCGCGCAAGACCCACCCGCCGACACATAGGCTTCCGGTCGCAGCGGCCCCTGCGAGGGTGCCAGTCTTTGGGTCGAAGGCGAGAATCGAAAGTGTCATGGCGTCTTTCATAAACATTTTTCTTGAAATTATCATGATAATTTGGCTGACTGCAATTAATCATGATAAATTTTGTGGGAGATCCTCGAATGACCATATCCAGTTTGACGCGCAGAACGCTCCTTGCGTTTGGTACCGCCGCCGCGCTTGTCCTATCCGCTCCTGGCGCGTTCGCGCAGACCCCGCCTGGGGTTTTGATTGTCGGCCAGATTGCCGAGCCCAAGTCACTGGACCCGGCCGCGGTCACGGCGGTCAATGACTTCCGCATCCTGATGAATGTCTATGATGGGCTTGTGCGTTACAAGGACGGCACGCTGGAAACCGAACCGGCGCTCGCGACGGACTGGACAATCAGTGATGATGGCACGGTCTATACCTTCAATCTGCGGGAAGGCGTGAAATTCCATGATGGCAGTGCCTTTGACGCAGAAGCGGTGAAATTCAACTTCGACCGGATGCTCGACGAAAGCCATCCCTATTATGACACCGGCCCGTTTCCACTTTCGTTCTTCTTTTCCGCAGTTGAAGGCGTAGAAGTGGTAGATCCGCTGACCGTCAGGTTCACACTTAACGCGCCTTACGCGCCATTCCTGTCCAACCTTGCCTACCCGACCGGTCTGATTGTGTCGCCAGCCGCCGTAATGCAGTACGGCAGCGATTTTGGACGCAATCCGTCGGGCACAGGCGCATTCAAATTCGCCGAATGGCGCTCGAACGAAGCTGTGGTTGTCGAGGCCAACCCTGAGTATTGGGACGGTGCGCCAGAACTGCAGGCGGTTGTGTTCCGCCCGATCACCGATGCCAACACGCGTACAGCGGAGATGCTGGCCGGGGGAATCGACCTGATGGTCGAAGTGCCCCCGGTCGCGCTGAGCGAGTTTCAGGCGGATCCCTACACTGTGCATGAACAGGCCGGACCACATGTCTGGTTCCTGATCCTGAATGCCAAAGAGGGCCCTTTTGCGGATGTGCGCGTACGACAGGCCGCAAACTACGCGATCAACAAGGAAGCGATCGTGAACGACGTGCTCGAAGGTACGGCAGAGGTTGCCGCCGGCCCGACGCCACCCGCATTTGCCTGGGCCTACAATCCGGAACTTGAGCCCTATCCATATGATCCAGATCGTGCGCGCGAACTGATCGCCGAAGCTGGCGTCGAGGGAGCCGAACTCACCTTCTATGTCACCGAAGGTGGTTCGGGGATGCTCGATCCGGTTGCGATGGGTACAGCGATTCAGGCGGATCTTGAGGCCGTTGGCTTTGACGTGAAAATTGAAACCTACGAGTGGAACACCTTTCTTGGCAACGTGAACCCCGGGCTCGAAGGCAAGGCCGACATGGCCGAGATGGCCTGGATGACGAATGACCCCGACACCCTGCCGTTCCTTGCGCTGCGTACTGCGGCGTTCCCCGATCAGGGTGGTTTCAACTCGGGCTATTATTCCAACCCGCAGGTTGACGAATTGCTGGAGGCGGCCCGTGCCGCGACCGATCAGGCCGAGCGGGCACGGCTCTACAAGGAAATGCAGGTGATCGTGCAAGAAGACGCGCCTTGGGTTTTCGTCGCGAACTGGAAGCAGAACGCCGTGACAAGCGACCGGGTCGAGAACTTCGCGCTTCAGCCATCGTTCTTCCTTCTTCTGGACGACGTGGTGAAAAACTGATCCTCCCTGGCGGGGCAAGCCTTCGGGTGCGCCCCGCCATTTTTCAAGACGTCGGGGGCAAGCGATGACCGGATACATCCTGAAGCGCCTGCTCTCGGCGGTCCCCGTCTTGCTCGGAATCACCGTGATCGTCTTTCTGATCATGGCGATGATCCCGGGCGATCCGGCCACCGCGATCCTTGGCAGCTACGCGACGCCCGAAAACGTCGAGAAACTGAACCGTGACCTCGGTCTCGACAAGCCATTGGTGCAGCAATACTTCATCTGGCTCGGCAATATGCTTCAGGGCGACTTCGGTACGTCGTTCGCGCTGAACCGACCGGTGATCGACGAGGTGCTGGAGCGGTTCAACGCCACGCTCGTTTTGGCGGGAACAGCCTTTGTCCTGTGTTCGCTGTTCGGTGTCGCTGCAGGCGTGATCTCGGCGGCGAACCAGTATGGCTGGGCCGACAAGGCCATCACCTTCGTCGTGCTTCTCGGGATTTCCATCCCGTCCTTCTTCCTCGGCATGATGATGATCCTGTTTTTCGCCGTGAACCTCCGTCTCTTCCCGGTCTCTGGCATGTGGCCGATCTACGGTGCGCGCGATCTGAGCGCGCTTGCCTCGCATCTGGCGCTTCCGGCCATTGCGCTTGCTGTCGTCGCGACCGGCGTGATTGCGCGGCTGGCCCGCTCGGCGATGCTGGAAGTGCTGCGGCAGGATTTTATCAGAACGGCGCGTGCCAAGGGCGTACCCGAGCGCGGGGTGATCTGGCGACATGCTTTGAAGGCCGCGATGGTCTCGATCATCCCGATTCTCGGCATCCAGGCCGGGTTTGTGCTTTCCGGTGCTGTCTATATCGAGATCGTGTTTCAATGGCCCGGTGTCGGCCGCATGCTGGTCGATGCGATCCTGAAACGCGACATCCTGTTGGTTCAAGGCGGCGTGGTCTTTGTGGCCGCCTGTTACGTGCTTTTCAATATCGCGGTCGATGTGGCGCAAAGCCTGCTCGACCCCCGGATCAAGACATGATCCCGTTTCTGAAACTGCTGGCCCGCAACCGTCTGGCGCTGGCGGGCGGCATCGTGCTGAGCGTGGTGATTGCGCTGGCACTGGTCACGCCGCTTCTGCCGCTTGCCGACCCGGATGTGACCGACACAGCCAACCGGTTTAAGCGGCCCTTTTCCGATGGCGCACTTTTGGGCACAGACCATCTGGGGCGAGATCTGCTGTCGCGTCTTCTTTGGGGCACGCGCCTGAGCTTGGCGGTGGGCTTTGCCGCCGCCGTCATCGCCGCCACCCTTGGAGCGGCCATCGGAATCATCGCGGGCTTCTACGGCGGGCGCACAGATAACGTTATCATGCGCGGCGTTGATATGCTGATGGCATTTCCCTACATCCTGCTGGCGCTGGCCATCGTTGCAGCACTCGGCCCCGGGCTTTTGAACGCACTCATCGCGGTGGCGGCGGTCAACGTGCCCTTCTTTGCGCGCAACATCCGTGGCATCACCGTGGGTATCGCGCATAAGGAATTTGTCGATGCCGCGCGGCTGGCGGGCCTGTCCAACGCGCGGATCATCCTGACCGAGGTGCTGCCCAACGTGGTGCCGGTGATTGTCATCGCCATGTCCACCACCATCGGCTGGATGATCCTGGAGACCGCGGGCCTGAGCTTCCTCGGCCTCGGCTCCCAGCCGCCGCAGGCCGACCTGGGCTCGATGCTGGGCGAGGCGCGCTCGGCGCTGATCACGAACCCGCATACGTCCATCGTGCCGGGCGTGATGATCCTGATCATCGTCATGTCGATCAACCTTTTGGGCGACGGGGTGCGTGACGCGCTTGATCCGCGACTGAAATCGGGCGCGCTGAGCCGCCCGATGGCAGCCACGCTGGTCAACCGCGCCAAGCCGGCACCGCAAGCCGAAGACAAGGGTCTTCTGGAGGTGCAGGCGCTGGAAACCCAGTTCCACGTCAAGGACCGCATCTACCGCGCGGTCGGTGGCGTGTCGCTTCATGTCGAGAAGGGCGAATGCCTCGGTATCATAGGCGAAAGCGGCTCGGGCAAATCGGTCACCGCGCTCTCGGTCATGGGGCTTGTGGCCTCCCCTCCTGGCGTCATCACGGGCGGCGCGGTGCGCTATGACGGCGATGACCTGATCGGCGCACCATACCGGCGTCTCCGCGAGATGCGCGGGCGCAACGTTGCCTATATTTTCCAGGACCCACTCGCCACGTTGCACCCGCTTTACCGGGTGGGCGACCAGTTGATCGAAGCCATCAGCGCGCACCGCCCAGTTGGCAAGGCAGAGGGCCGCGCCAAGGCGATCGAGCTCTTGCAGGCCGTCCGCATCCCGAACCCCGAAAAGCGGATCACCGATTACCCGCACGAAATGTCGGGAGGCATGCGTCAGCGGGTGGGCATCGCCATGGCGCTGGCCAACGATCCCGACATCATCATCGCGGACGAACCCACGACCGCGCTTGATGTGACCGTGCAGGCACAAATCCTGTCGCTGCTTGACGATCTCAGGCGCTCGCGCGGGCTGGCCATCGTCTTCATCACCCATGATTTCGGCGTGGTAGCGCAGCTTTGCGACCGGGTAGCCGTGATGTATGCGGGCCGGATCGTTGAGGAAGGGCGTACGGCAGACATCCTCGACACACCACGCCATCCCTACACCGCGCGACTCATGGCCTGCGTTCCCGAACTCGGCGGCGGCAAGCGGCGGCTCGAGGCAATCCCCGGCCTGCCGCCTGTGGTTGACCGGCTGCCCGCAGGCTGCGCCTTTGCAGACCGTTGCGACAAGGCAAATGAGGCCTGCCGTCAGGGCGATATCCCGCTGGAGCGGGACGGCGCTCAGGCCGTCCGCTGCCTCTTTCCCGAAAGGCCGCCGCGAGAGGTTGCCTCATGACCAGCGCGCTCAGCCTCGACAACCTGTCCAAGACACTTCCTGTGGGCCGCACGCTCTTCGGCGCGGCAAAGGCGTCAGTCAAGGCGGTACACCCGATCACGCTTGCCGTGGAGCCGAACGAGACGTTGGGGATCGTGGGCGAATCTGGTTGCGGTAAGTCCACCTTGGCCCGGATGCTGGTGGGGCTTCTCGAACCCACGACTGGCACAATCGAGATTGAGGGGGCGGCGCTCGACAATGCCGACCCGGCCGAATTCGGCAAGCGGATCCAATACGTGTTTCAGGACCCGATTTCATCGCTCAATCCGCGCAAGACGATCCGTCAGATCATGGAGGCGCCGCTGAAACGGCTGCACCGCATGGGCAGGGCCGAGCGCGATATGCGCATTGCCGAGATATTCGCAAGTGTCAATCTGCGCGAGGAGTTTCTGGAACGCTATCCGCATGAATTTTCCGGTGGCCAGGCGCAGCGGATCGGAATTGCCCGGGCGCTCGCCGCCAATGCACGGATCCTGATCCTGGACGAACCGGTCTCGGCGCTCGACGTGTCGGTACAGGCGCAGGTGCTGAACCTGCTGGCTGATTTGAAGCGCGAGTTCGATTTGACCTATCTCTTCATCAGCCACGATCTGGCGGTTGTCGAAGCCGTGAGCGACCGGATCGCGGTGCTCTATTTCGGATCAGTGGTGGAACTTGGCCCGGCCGAAAAGGTCTTTGCACATCCACACCATCCTTATACGAAGCTGCTCGCCGAAAGTGCGCCGGTCGTTGGCCGGCCGCTTACCGCCCCTGAGGCGAAAGGAACCGAGCTTCCGAACCCGCTCGATCCGCCGCCCGGCTGCGCCTTCGCGGCGCGCTGCCCATATGCGACCGACCGCTGCCGTTCGGAGGTGCCAAAACTGGCAGAGACCACGGCGAAGACCAGCGTTGCCTGTTTTCATCCACTTGTGGGTTCTCTGGGTTGAAGTGCGCAGAGCGATTTCAGTAGCAGATTTTAGTGGCCCGTGAATGTGTGACAGGGTGCTTTGAGGCGTGCAAAAAGTACTAGCAGCGCTTGAGCTTCGTTAACCACATACATGGTACACGCAGTTAGTGTGTAAGCGATGCGCCGGTCACACGGGTTTGATGTAGTTCCAAGGCAGCAGTTCTTTGATGTCCGTCTGCTTGTGGCCGTTGGCAATGGCGGTCAGGACACCTGATAGATAGCCGTGAGGCTCGATCGCGTTGAGCTTGCAGGTCTCGATCAGGGACGCGATGACCGCCCAGTTTTGTGCGCCAGTATCATGTCCGGCGAAGAGCGCGTTTTTGCGGTTAAGGGCAATGGGGCGGATGGTGCGCTCGACGGGATTGTTGTCGAGTTCGATGCGGCCTTCGGTGAGGAACAGACACAGCCCTTCCCAGTATTTAGCGATGTATTTCAGGGCCTCCCCGGTCGGTGATTTGGCCGAGATGCGGGCGCGGCTTTGTGCGAGCCAAAGCTCGAAAGCGTTGATGATAGGTTTTGATCGTTCCTGCCGTGCAGCACGGCGTTGGTCTATTGCCTGACCACGCAAGTCTTTTTCGATGCGGTAGAGCGCCTGGATTTGGGCCAGGCCTTCCTGCGCGATTGGTGCCGCGCCAGATTGGGCGACATCATGCAATTTTCGGCGGGCATGCGCCCAGCAATAAGCCAGTGTCACATCATGAGCAGGCCGTTTCAGCAGGCGATTGTAACCAGCGTAGCCGTCCACCTGCAGGGTGCCGCTGAAGCCCTTCAAGATATTGTCCGCATGCTGGCCAGACCGACCGGGCGCGTAGGTAAAGACTACAGCGGGCGGATCATCACCGCTCCACGGCCGGTCATCGCGGGCCAGCGCCCAGAAGTACCCGGTTTTGGTGCGTTTGCGCCCTGGTACCAGAACCGGCGCGGGTGTTTCGTCCATAAAGAGCTTGGTCGAGCGCTTCAGGTTGGACATCAGGGCATCATACACCGGAGTCAGTTCAAAGGCGGATTTACCAACCCACACCGCCAGGGTCGAGCGATCCAGATCGATCCCTTGTCTGCTGTAGATTTGGGCTTGCCGATAAAGTGGCAAATGATCGGCGTATTTGGAGACGAGCACATGGGCCAGCGTGGCCTCGGTTGGCATGCCACCTGCAATGATGTGGGTCGGCGCTGGGGCTTGGGTGAGCCCGCTCTCACAGGATCTGCAGGCGTATTTGGGGCGACGGGTGACAATCACGCGGAACTGGGCGGGGATGATGTCCAGCCGTTCACTGACGTCTTCGCCAATGACGTGACGCTCTGCCCCACAGGCGCAGGATAGCTCGGGTTCAAGGATCACCTCCACGCGCTCCAGATGCTTGGGCAGTGACCCCCGATTGGTCTGGCGTGGCTTCGGTGTGTCAACGGCGCGGTGCGCGCGTCGGCATCAATCTCGGCTTCCACCTGCGCGATGGCCGTCTCGATATCCTCCAGTTCCAGCTCATATTGGGCTGGATCAATCTTCTCGGATTTGCTCCCGAAGAGGGCCTTCTTGAAGGAAGCGACCAGAGCCTCAAGCCGCGCATTCTGATCCTGCTGCGCACGGATGATCGCCTTCAGTTCGGCAATATCGTTGGGCAATTTATCAGGTGCGGTCATGCATGATGCCATACCAAAACAAGGGCAGAATGACCCGTGCAAATACCCCAGTGAGTCACTCCGCCGCAGCCGGAGCCGCCACCTCCAAGGGCTGCACGCGCCGCCAATCCAAACCCGCGAACAGCGCTTCAAACTGGGCAGGTTCCAGGCGCATCACACCGTTCCTGATCGCAGGCCATTTGAAGCTGTTATCCTCA
>Ga0316209_1001701_pt1 | contig 21049 bp, 14 predicted proteins | sample 6monopyrite_MG_FD_204945 | JGI IMG/M metagenome (GOLD analysis project Ga0316209, IMG submission 204945) | Microbial mat bacterial communities from mineral coupon in-situ incubated in ocean water Damariscotta River, Maine, United States -... | ecosystem: Environmental > Aquatic > Marine >...
ATTGCCCGAGCAGGCTGGTGCGGCTGGAAGTTTGGTGGATTTTAGGCATTGGAACGGATTTTTAGACTTTTTCATGCAGCCTTGATTTCTTTGCATACTTTCTGTATCAAGACAGAAAGTATGAGCCTGCCCGGCTTGAGGGCAAATAAAATGAATAAAGTACGTGATCAGAGTTTTTCAGCAGACCCTAGATAGCTCATTTCGAAGATCGACATTCTTCCAACTCCTGCCTCATTTTTTCTCTTTCTTCAAAAGCTTCCGCTGCGGCTTCTTCAGCCATTTTTTGTAGCTCAATAGCTTCCTCAGCTAACTGCTCTGCTATAGACTTCTGCTCTTGAGCAAAATTGGCTTGAATCTGTCCATAAACCACAAAGAAGATGGATACGAGCATACAAAATGCAAAAAAGGCGGTTTTAAGTATTTTCATGATTTAACTATTGAATTTTTGAATCGACGAAAAAGAATGATGGCAATTATACCGGCAATCATTGTGATTATTAACCAGGAATAAAAGATCGGAAATATGTACACGCTTGCAACTTTGCTAATAAGCCACCCTATGATGAACGCAATTCCTGCTGTCGCCATTCTGCTTTTGTCATTGAGCTTCTTGAAAAGAACTAGTGAACGAATAATCATACCCAAACCAAAAACATAGAAAACAGCGAACGTTTGGACATACAAAAAATGAAGAATGTATTCTTCGGTTCGGAGTTCCATTGTAAATAGGCTACCAGAGAATAAACCCATTAAACAGAAAAGAAATATCATTATCGTACCGACCATTATCACCCGTTTTTTGGTCTCATTTTCAGGGTAGAACAAACCAATTAAAAAGGCCGTGATGGGTATAGAACCAAACCACTGAAAGAACCGGAGGAATGATTCAAAAGAGTCCTCGTACTGAGAACCCCCAAACCAAACCCTGTAATTATCCAGTATCAAAGGATAAAGCATGAATCCAACAATACTGAAGAGGCTCGCTAGAATAGTAATTTGCTTATTGAGCTTCATGAGTTCATCAAATATAGTTGAAACATGAAAACAAAAGCCGAGCTTTTCAGCTCGGCTTCTACTAGTTGACCAACCAACAAGTTCACTAATTTCTATTCCCCTGGCAATTTATCCCGATCTGGCCCATTGTCCAGCCAGTAGAAATTCGGTGCTTTCTTCTCACGAGGATACACCTCATCAAGCGTCGCTGCATTGTAAAGGCGACCATTTTTCATCACTTGAGAAATGGTGTTGGTATTCCTGAAATCGTCCAATGGGTTTTTATCCATAATCACCAAGTCAGCCAGTTTTCCAGCTTCGATGGATCCCAAATCCTTGCTCAAGCCGATGGCTTTTGCACCAAGGATGGTAGCCACTTTCAATGCATCCAGTTCGGGCATTCCTCCCGATTGGATCGACCACATTTCCCAGTGGTAGCCCAAGCCCTGTAATTGACCGTGTGAACCTACACCAGCCAAGCCACCAGCTTTTACCAGATCACCCACAAATTCTCCATGTCGTGGGAAGATATGCTCGTCTTCAATGAACCAAGCCCTGCGTCTTCTTGCCTTTCCATCTATTTCCACTTTTGGGGTGAAATAATTGAGTTTAGGATCACCCACTACATTCTCGGTAGAGTAGTAAAATTCTTCTGCCCAAGGGCCGCCATACGAGACGAGCAATGTTGGCGTATAGGCCATTTGTGCTTTGCTCACCATCTGCGTGATGTCATTGTAAATTGGATAAAGTGGGAAGGCATGCTCATGCCCCGGATAGCCATCTTGCAACATGGTTAAGTTGAGTTTCATGTCTAATGCGCCTTCTGTCGTTGGCATCAGTTTTTGCTCCTTAGCCGCTTCAATTATCCACTGCCGATGTTGCCGATTCCCAGTCATATACATCTTGATGGTCTTAGTATTGAAGTACTCAGAATACTGTTTCAGTATATTCTTGGCTTGTTTCAGATCTTTGATTTTATAATACCAGAATCCAACACCTGGGCCGGTAGAATATACTCTTGGCCCGAGAAGATCACCAGTTTCCACCAAGTCTGAATACGTCAACACGTCGGTAGTTGCCGTTTGAGGGTCGCGTGTGGTGGTCACACCGTAGGCCAGATTAGCCGCATACATCCACACTTGATTTTTGTGTAGTCCCCAGTTCGGCCACATGTGTGCATGTGTGTCCACGAATCCTGGCGTGATGGTCTTGCCGCTCATATCCATGACCTGTACTTTGCTTCCGACTTCTAGTGATCCGGAAGTACCCACAGCTTTTATTCGTGCATTTTCAATCAGGAGATCACCATTCTCGATCACTTCATCTCCATTCATTGTAATGATACGCGCGCCTTTTAGAAGGACACTTCCCTGAGGAACATCCTTTTCTACTTTGACTTTGATGCGAATTTCATTGGGCTTGTATCCCTCATCTTCCTCCTCCTCTTTATCTCCATCTTCGCCTTCATCAGCCTTCTCATCGTTTTCTTTTTCCTCGCTTCCTTCGTCCGCTCCATCATCGTCTTCAGTGCCCTCTTCTTTTTTCTTTTTCTCTTCTTCCTCTTTTTTCTTCTTTTCCTCTTCTTCCTTCTTTTTCTTTTCTTCCAGCTCTTTATTCACACGCTTGGCTTCTGCCATGTCATAAGCGAAATAGGCGTTACCCAAAGTGAAATTGACCGTGTTCCCGTCTTTGCTCCAATGTGCAAACTCTCCTCCGAAGGTGGTCAATTTCCATGAGGGGAATGAGGCACTCTTGGGATTAGAAACAGAAATGCTCACCGTTTCTGCGCCTACTGGGGGCACGGTCACCACGTACACATTGTTGTTGACTTTGGCCATGGCTTTGTCTCCACGTGGTGCCATGAGGATGTACTCTGCATTTGATGGTTTCCGAACCACTTCGCGAGGATCACTATCCAAAATACTATGGTCATGAACAAGTGCCGGGTAGGTCATAATCCCCGTAATCTTCAGGTGGGATTTTTCGTCCGTTCCATCCCAACGCATGGAAATCAACCCCTTGCTTCCGCTGTACATGTAGAGGCGGTTATCCCCATCTACGAAGTGCGCCAAGTCTCGACCTCCAGCCGATTTGATTTTGGTCACTGTTCCGCCATTTCCACTTATCCAGCCAATGTTGATCTGTGCTCCAAACCCGAACGGGTCAACAGCATCTTCATACGCTTGTGCCGGGCCATATGTGAACACCAGTCGATTGGTTTTTTTGTCCCAGCCCGGATTGATGTAAACGCCACCCTCAGAAGTCAACTTCACGGGTCGACCTCCCGTGGCTTTCACTTTGTAAATATTTCCTTCAGCGCCTTCCCAGCTGGTAAATGCCACGTAAGCTCCATCCGGAGACCACTCGGGCATGGCTTCTGTAAAATCATTCTTTGTCAAGCGTTTGGGTTCTCCATCTGGATAATCCATCACGTACAATCTGTTGAGAGCTGTGAAGGCCACTTTTGATCCATCTGGCGAACGTTTGGCATCACGAATTTGGTTGACGATCATTTCTTTATCGTCAGAGATTGGGTAATCGAACTGTACCATCGGCCCAAAGTCCAATTCTTCATCCACCTCGAATGGAATCGCCGTGGCAGCACCTCCAGCTACAGGTATCTTCCAAATTTTTCCTCCGTAGGAGGCCACCACAAATTGATTATCCGGTGTGAAGGCCATCGCTGGATAAACACCCAAGCGTGCACGAGATTCCTGATCGTCTCGACGTACAGGAAAGGCCAACCAGTCTTCATCTCCGTTTTGTAAATTTCTTTTTACCAGACCTGTTTCGGTATTGTAGCGCGTGCCATACACCAGCCATTTCCCATCAGAAGAAAGTGTGGGAGAAAAAGCTGAACCGTAACGATTGGTTTGAGTTGCCATTTCACCAGTCTCTCGATCGTAGGTCGCAATTTGATATTGTGGCATCTGGGCGTTGTAGTTCCAACCGCCAAATCTTCGAGCGTACCAGATGTATCGTCCATCTCCTCCGAATGCAGGTTCAATGGTTTGAAGACCATCAGGCTTCTTGATGAGTTGAATTCCTCCACCACCATCTTTGTGATACATGTGCATCTTGAGTGTACGAATCCCTTTTGCAGCGATGATGTAATTACCGTCTGGCGTCCATTCGGCAGCTTGATAATATTTGTCACTGTCTTTCGTGATTTGATTGGGTTCAGCCTCCTCATCTGTGAGGTCAAGTGTCCAGATGTTTTCAGAGCCACTTTTATCAGAAGTAAAAACAATGGATTTGCCATCCGGGCTGTATCTTGGATGTGTGTCGAAGGCCATTCCTGAGGTTACCTGTTCAGCTTTTCCTCCAGTGATGGGCAACTTGTAAATGTCTCCCATCATGTCGAACATAATCGTCTTTCCGTCAGGACTTACATCAAGCGAAATCCAGGTGCCTTCATCGGTTTTGAGTTGAATTTTTCTTCCGGGTTCTAAAGGAAGTTCCTTGGTCGCTAGTTTTTCTTTTGTGGTATCGGTTGCTGCTTTTTCTTCTTCTTGGGCGAATGCAACAAAACAAATGAGCATTAGGATGCTCAGTAGGTAGTTTTTCATGTTATTAGGTTAGAATTGAAATCCTAATTTAGGAAAAATGTGTTGAATCGGATTAAGATTTATTTGAGCGGTTGGCATTTTCACCGAAGAGAACGCTGAGTTCACAGAGTAGAGCAGTGAGCGTTTCGGGGTTTTAGTTGTGAGCTAGTGATTGCCGATATGAGTTTTGATTCCGATAGCTATCGGAATTGTTTGTTATTTGGGTATCGTGCTTTGAGATTTTCTAACCGCTACCTTTGCATCATGCCCATTCACGATTTGATTGTACCGCCCGAGATTGGATTTGATGAAACGAATCTCCGATCCTTTTTACTGAAAATAGGAAAACTTGCTGAGGGACAGTTCTTTCAAATTAAGCGCCGATCTGTCGATGCACGGCAAAAGAAGATTAAGGTCAATCTACGAGTGGAGGTGGGTGATGTGCCGATGAAAGTGGAATATGTGGAATATTTCAAAAAGGAGCATAACGTACGTAATGCCGAACCCGTCATCATAGTAGGTGCTGGACCGGCTGGATTGTTTGCTGCGATCAAAGCGATTGAAGGTGGACTTAAGCCGATCATTCTCGAAAGAGGAAAGGACGTGCAAGCCAGAAGACGCGACTTGGCGGCCATCAACAAAGACCACATCGTCAACCCCGATAGCAATTATTGTTTTGGCGAAGGAGGAGCTGGCACGTACTCGGATGGCAAACTTTACACCCGATCCAAAAAAAGAGGAAGCTTGCGACGGGTTTTTGAAATCTTAGTGGCGCATGGAGCGCCCGAAGACATTCTCTTTGAAGCACATCCGCATATTGGCACGAACAAACTCCCCAAACTAATCACGGCACTTCGAGAATCCATTGAATCGGCAGGCGGAGAAATTCATTTCGACAGCAAAGTGACAGACTTTCTTATCTCAGATGGAGAAATGAAAGGAGTGAAATTAGCCAATGGCGATGAGCATACTGGAGTGGCTGTGCTGTTGGCAACAGGCCATTCGGCACGCGACATATTCCGCTTGTGCAAAAACAGTGGAGTAAAGATTGAAGCCAAACCGTTCGCTTTAGGGGTTCGGATCGAGCACCCCCAACAGCTCATTGATCAAATCCAATATCATTGTGATAATCGGGGCGACTATTTGCCCGCTTCGGCGTACTCACTTGTTGCGCAAACACATTTTCAGCGGACCGAGCGAGGGGTCTTCTCTTTCTGCATGTGTCCGGGGGGATTTATCGTGCCGGCAGCCACCAGCCCGGGTGAGATCGTGGTAAATGGCATGAGTCCTTCGAGGCGAGATAGTCAATTTGCCAATTCTGGCATGGTGGTGCAGGTGGAGCTTGATGACATCAGGAAATTTCATCAGCATGAAGAACTGGCGGCTATGGAATTTCAGGCGTCTGTGGAGCAATCAGCTTGGCGATCTGGTGGTGAAACCCAGGCCGCACCAGCCCAACGAATGATGGATTTTGTGAATGGGCATGTCTCTACAAGTTTGGCAGAAACATCCTATCAGCCGGGGTTGGTTTCTGCGGACATGTCACAGGTGCTTCCCGCTTTTATCTCGGATCGATTGCGACAAGGCTTCCGGTCTTTTGGCAAACGAATGCGAGGTTACCTCACCAATGAAGGTCAAATTGTGGGCGTAGAAAGCCGAACGTCATCACCCGTACGAATTCCTCGTGACAAAGAAACCTGCGAGCATGTAGAGATCAAACGATTCTATCCTTGCGGTGAAGGAGCTGGCTATGCCGGTGGGATTGTGTCTGCTGCTATGGATGGAGAGCGGTGTATGGAGGGGGTGTTGGGGAGGAACTATTAGTCGTTCGTTCTGGGTAGTCCAAATTTCAATTCTTCACTATCGAAGTTCTTCAGCGGGGTAAAATCGGCTAAAAACACTTTCTAAAAAAAGTACTTCTTCTCGACTAAGCCCTTTTTCTTTAGTCCCCTCATGAGCCCATGAATTCCTCAAGGAATTGAATCGAGAAATCCATTTTATACTTTTGGATTTACTTCCAAGCCCATCCCCTGTATCAATCGCAAACTGAGCTTCGAAAGTTTTAAAATTGGCTGATTCCACCTTACGGTCTTTTGCCCAATACTTTTCAATGATTGACTTGTAATCATTGATAGTAAACATTTCAGTCCATTCGATATTTTTCTTTCCAAGACCCTCTTTGTAATTTTTTTCTTTCTCTTCTTCGGCACGTTCCATACACTTCCTTTTAATACTATTGATTTCTAATTCCCAGTCATCACCGAAAAGAAGTCGAATGGTATTAAGCACACTTTGTTTCATAAACCTTTCAATCTCAACACCGAAATGTCTGCCTTTGGTCTGGAGGTCTTCGTCTAGTCTTTCTTTCCACTCTATCAATTCATCTGGTTCATACTCTGGAATTTTTTCATTGACTAACATTTGAAAAGTTCTTAGCCATCTTAAATCAGCACCAGTTCCGTACTTCGATAGAAGTAATTCTTCATTCTCTTGGCTGAGGTTATTTAATTGACCTACAAGAGCATCTAAATATTTCTGAATTACCTGAAATCTATCTAAAGGGATAGTCTTATTTGTCAATGTATTTTTGACAGTTTCCCATAAATTAAGGCTGCCTATTAAGCTAATAAATGCGTAAGAACCGCGGTTCGACAGAATGAGAGATTTATCGCTTTCAAATACGTCGGGATAGTTGTCTTCGACATGACTGTAACAAAAATTCAGAAATTGAACAGCACTCTTTTTTGTACGATTCATCTCCTTCTCGTGATTCTGATTAAGAGTATTATAGAGAGAGCCTTTTACACTTGGCTCATCGTATTTATTTCCTCGAACTTTGGGTAGAAGACCGGAATTAGAAAGCCCAGTTAGGAAAGGAGTAAGTTTCAATATTGCTGAGTCTGCCCCAATTTCAATTTTATTATAAAGAGGTCCATTAGAAGACTCGGCAAGTTCAATAATTATAGAAGACCTGAGAGCTTTCATTCTCGAATCTGCTCGATCTGAATTCCAGTATAAATCTCTTTCAAGTGTTCCTCTCAAACTTGGGCTCACGGGTTTCTGATTTTGATTGATTTTCATGAAAATCTCCAACTGATCGGTTGAATCTAAATCTGTAAAGGCGACCACCGGGATTGTGTTATTGTCGGTGTGTTTTGTGTCAGAATATCCATATATCCTATGTTGGCCATCAATTATGTAGGCTATTGCATAGGCGTTGGGTATTTTGAGTGTGCCGAATCGAGAGTTAGAATCCTCTAATCGAGTCGAGGCTTCAAATTGAATTTTTTGCTTTCTTTCCGAAAAATTAACAATGATCGAATTTGGAAAATACCCTCCTTCATTTATGAATTTTCTAATCCCTTTGAGTCTGCTAGGGACCAGCAGTCTCTGATATGTTGGCATTTCAGATTCGTTGGCACGCGTTCTGTGTAGAACGAATCCAAGCTTCAATAAAATTCTCGGTTCCAAAGAAAACATGTAGTATTTCTTATTTCCCATTGAGCCTTCTACCGCTGGTATTTCAATGCGATTTGTGTTGATTAATTGATCCTTGAACATCAATCCCAGAAATTGATAACGAGAAGCACCTTTATAATTTTTGATGAGACTGTTTATATAATCATGCGTATTGTCGTTATAGTAAAAGGACTTTGTTTTTAGTAGCCTCTCAACGTCTATCCCTTCTGCGTCAATTCGCAAGTTTCGAGTTGCAAAGACGTACTTAATTTTTAACCCTTTGCCAAAAATTTGATCAATGGACTTTCTGAAACCATCGAGTCTTTTCTCAAGTCCTTCAAATTCTGTTTTTAATGAAGGAGCAGACTTTGGTTTTTCACTTGATTTGCATTCAATAATGATTACAGTTTCTTCATCGATTGCGATTACATCTATCTGCTTTTTGTCTTCTCGGTTTTTATCATAAGGTAGCTTGAAATTTTCATCATAGTTTAAAAATCTGTATCCTAGCTCGTAGAATTGACACCAAACATCGTCTTCAAATTGTTTATTATGGGGTTTCGGTTTTTTAAGTCTTGTTTTGATTTTCAATTCAGCATCGACTTCCCATCCTTCTTTGAGGTAATTATCGACAAGGCTATGTTCGACACTCAGTGTCATGAATGACCTTTTCTTGGCTTTATAAATTTTCCCTAGTTGGGAAGGGTCATCTGTTAATTTTTCTCGGATTTGATCAATATCAATTTGCTTCAACAAGGCCATGCTCAATATTTGTAAATAAAAATTCTTCGTAGTTACCACGAGTAGCATTTTTTCCTCCGATCAAGCTTGCGCGGAGCAATTTTAGTGGCTCGTTCATGTTAAAAATGTTTCGGATTTCATTATGAGCAGCATTGGTAAGGATATAAAACGCACCCCTCTCCGCTATCTTCTCTATAAAACGAGCGAGCCTGTGCTGATCCTCTTCAGAAAACAATTTCTCATTGTATTTAATGAAACCATTGTTATTATGAGTAATGGTATAAGGGGGGTCCAGAAAGACCAAATCTCCTTGTTGAATATTATCAATTTCTGCATCAAATTGTCCAAATTGTAATTGGACTCCCTGCAATTGTTTGGAGGCACCTCGAAGCAATTGCTCTTCCAAGAATTTTTTTGTTCTGTAGCCATAGGGTACATTATAAACTCCTTTAAGGTTGACCCTGTAGATGCCGTTGAATGAAGTCTGATTGAGATATATGAACCTCGCGGCTCGAAGCACTGGATCTTCATTAATATCCGCTCTTATCTGGTAGTAGAATTCCTCTGAGTTCACGAATATTCTAAGGTGTTCAATAACTTCTTCTACATTATCTCTTACCTGAATATATGTGTTAATGAGTTCCTCGTTTAGGTCAGAGAGAAAACACTGATTTTGAAATTTGAAGCGAAAAAAAACAGAGCCCCCTCCTAAGAATGGCTCATGATAGCTATTAAAAGCATTGGGATCAATAATACTCTCAATGTGTTTAATAAGCCACTTTTTTCCACCAGCCCATCGTAAAAAAGGGTTCATTCAGTTATTTTTTATTAATTGTAAATTAAGTCAAAATATTCTAATTATTGCAACTCTGACATTACAATTTTACATCCGATCTATTCCAATCCATAGCTCATAATATACTATATTGGGGCTTATGAAAATTGCAGCCAAGCATTCTCACCTTAATGGATTTGAGTGGATTGAATACCATCAAAACAATTTGTGGAAAGAAATGGTAAGAATAATTAAGGACATAGATGCAAATGACTTTCGCCTCAAAAGTGGACAAGAGGCAAACGTCCTTCAACTTGAAAGACTTGACGCTCGGATGAACGCTAATTTGAAAAAGTTGGGTTGGTCTGAAATCACAAAATATCAAGTAACAAATAGTACCGATTTCGTGAAAAATCGCGTCGCAGTAGAAGTCCAATTTGGGAAGTATAGCTTCATTGCATATGATTTATTTGTTAAGCATTTGGCTTTTTATGTTGGTGATACAATTGATGTGGGTATAGAAATATTGCCAATGAAAACAATGCAAGCTGATATGTCTTCTGGCCCTGGTTATTACGAAGGGGCTCTTTATGATTTGGCAAGACAAGGGCGTGGCGTTCCTGCTGTACCACTTGTTCTTGTTGGAATTGAGCCATAAGCCGTTACTCCAACCCCCGATACCCCAACTTCGTCATTTGATCTACTTCGAGGCTTAGTGCACCAAAGTCTTCCACGATCTTTCCACTTAGGTGATAGATGCCCCGCCCGGTAAATGGATACTTTTTTGACACGGGAGGGAAATGCACTGTGTCAATAAACTCGCCCGCTTGATCGATGAAAGTGCCGAAGTGCATTTTGTTGCCACCTGAGGTACTCGTGTGTTTGATTGTGATCAGGTAGCCGACTACCTCCACTTGTTTGTGGATGTGCTTCTTCATTTCAACAACTGGAATTATACCAGCAGGCAAGCTCTCCAATAATCTAAATGGACTGCTCAGCGGGAATCCCAACAGTTCCATCTCATCGTACATATCCTCAAGTGACGTGTGCGAAATGTCAGGAAGTGTATAGTTTTTCACTGGAGGTTCGAACAGCACGTTTTCTACTTTGCTCTTGCCTTGGTTGCCAAGTAGGAAGTGAGCCTTCCAGAGCAATTCCTTTTTGTTTTCCTTCATAAAACAGAATGCACCTACCCGGATCAGCAGGCTGACCTGGTCCAAGGAAATAGCTACCCGATTGACCAAATCTTCTACAGATTGAAAATCTCCGTTTTCCCTTTCTTGTAAAATGTCGTTGACCGTCCCGTGCTCCAATTCCTTGACCAAGCCAAATCCGAGGTAGATGGTCGTGTCTTCAATCTTAGATAGTGTCTCGCTTTTATTCAGGTGCGGAGCGGAAATACTGGCGCCTTTCATTCGTGCCTCATGCACATAGAATTCGATGCTATAAAATCCTCCGCCATTGTTGAGTACGGCCACCATAAATTCTAGTGGAAAATAGGATTTCAAGAACAAACTTTGATAGCTCTCCACCGCATAAGAGGCCGAATGTCCCTTGGCAAACGCATACCCCGCAAAGCTCTCGATTTGTCGCCAGACATCTGTGGCCAGCTCAGGCGCATACCCCTTGTGTCTGCAATTGAGAAAGAATTTTTCCCGAACTTTTTGAAACTCCACACGCGAACGATATTTTCCTGACATGCCTCTTCGCAGCACATCGGCTTCTCCCAGATCCAGGCCGGCAAAGTAGTGCGCCACCTTGATCACGTCCTCTTGATACACCATCACGCCGTAGGTTTCGGGCATGATATTGAGCAGCACAGGGTGCGCTTCTTTTCGCTTCTCAGGATTGCGGTAGCGCTGAATATATTGTCGCATCATACCTGATTTGGCCACTCCTGGACGGATGACCGAACTGGCGGCTACCAGCCCCAGGTAGTTGTCCACTTCCAGCTTGATCATCAGCATCCGCATGGCTGGCGACTCTATATAAAAGCAGCCAATGGCATTGGCGGTTCGGAGGTTAGCTTTCACTAATTTGTCCACCATAAAACGCTTGACATCATGAATGTCAACAGGAGGCTCATCTGGTCGATTTTGCTTCACGATGGTGATGGTGTCTTTGATTTTTCCTAAGCCACGCTGCGCAAGAACATCGAATTTGTAGAGGCCCACATCTTCAGCAATCACCATGTCGAAGTGCGTGATAGGGAAGCCTTTTGGTGGGAGCGATGTGGCGGTGAACGAGTGGATGGGTTTGTTGGCGATGAGTACGCCTCCGGCATGCACGCTTAGGTGACTGGGAAATCCCTGAATCTTATGCCCATATTTCAGGATTACTTTGTGGTGACGATCCAGGTCTTTGTCGGGCGTTTTCTGGATACGATCAATTTCGTACCCTGGCACGCCAAAGGCTTTACCCACTTCTCGGATCAACGATTTGTATTGGAAGGTGATGTAGGTGGCAATGAGAACCACATGATCGTATCGTTCGAAAAGATACCGGGTCACATCTTCTCGATCTGTCCACGAAAAATCAATGTCAAAGTCGGGCGGGTTTTGTCTGAATAGGTTTATAAATCGCTCAAAGTACAAATCCAGCTCTACGGGATCTACATCCGTAATCCGCAGTAAATACGCCACAATACTGTTGGCTCCACTGCCACGACCGATGTAGAAATAGCCCTTGTTGCGTGCGTAGGTCACCATGTCCCACGTGATCAAAAAATAGGACAGAAATTTCTGTGAGCGGATGATTTGCATTTCTTTGATCACCCGCCGTTTGACAGAAAATGCGGGAGCTTCACCGTAGCGATAGCGCAACCCGGCCAAACAAAGCTCATGTACTTTTCGATAATCCTCCTCCTCCGTGCCCGTCCAGTGCCCTAGGTTTTGAGGAGTGGCCTTTTCGTTGTAGTCAAAATGAATGGAGGAATTTTCAGTGATAAACTTTAGGTTTTCGATGCATTGAGGGAGGTGTCCATAAGCAGACAGCAGTTGTTTTTTGGAAAGAAAAATATCTGTTTTTCTACCAGAATCTGAATCCTCCAATTTGCTAACTAGTGTATTTAAATCAATAGCGCGCAGTACTTGGTGCATCTCGAATTCTTCTTCAATTATTTTGTGAAAGAAGCTGTAAGCGGGGCAGGCAACCAGCTTGTCCTTAGCGATATTTTTTCGAGTAAATCGAATTTTGTTGACTTCATCAGGCCGTACGCCAATGAATTCATATGCGTTCAATTTTCGATCAGGCCGCTTGTCGAAGGGGTAGATAATGAAGCAATCTTCAATCTCGATTTGTGGAGGAATGTCCAGTGCATTGTGGAGGTGAAAAGAGAGGTATTCGTTGAGGTTTCGAAAGCCGATATTGTTTTTGGCGATTCCAACGAACCGCTGCTCAGCACCCTTTCGAAAATCTATTCCAACGATGGATTTGATGTTGGCAATTTGTGCTTGACGTATAAATTCGAGTACGCCTGCCGTGGTGTTGATGTCAGTAAGGGCAAAGGTTTTGTATCCACCTTTTTTAGCGATAGCAATTAATTCTTCAATGGAGCGGAGGCCATACTTGAAGCTGAAATTGGAGTGGGTGTTGAGCATGGGCCACTATAAATTCAAATACTCGTTGAGCAGGCATTTTTTGGCATGTTTCGCTCTGGTCATTTCTTTGATTATTTCCGTTTGTTCCAGTTTGTCCATCTCCATGCAAACCGATGGAGATAAATTTAAATAAACATCACGCTTATTTAAGAGAAATGTTTAATTAGGGTCTGCTGAAAAACTCAAGTTGATTTGTTTTACTATTATGTTTTGCCTTCGAGCCGGGCAGGCGCCTACTTTCTGTCTTGATACAGAAAGTAGGCAAACCTGCCTGCGGCAGGCAGGGAAATCAAGGCTGCATGAAAAAGTCTAAAAATCTGTTCCAATGCCTAAAATCCACCAAACTTCCAGCCGCACCAGCCTGCTCGGGCAATGGTGTGTTTTTGTCGGCAGTGTAGCGGATTTTCTTAACGCCATTTTCATGAGGCCGATCCATACCACTAATGTGCACGGGTTTCTAGTACAATTGCCATTTTTGTGTGCACCTAAAATTAGCAATTCGCTAAAAATCCACCCTTGGTAATATGGAGTTATAGATTTCGCCTTGGTTTTAGTTTCTCAGCAGACCCTAATTAAGACATGATTCTTGGCCTAGTTGATGGTGAGGTTGTAGAATCAAAAAAAATTGAAAACGACTGAAACAGCACTTTTGACATAGGCGGAATTACTGAAATTTGCCGAATGGCTAAATGCTACTTCACCTCTTCAAAATCTACGTACTCACCTCCTTCAAAGGATTTTTTGTTTTCCTTGGGATTGCTGTCCACATGGACGTTTCCATTTCGAGGTGCCCGCTTTTGCGATCCCCCAGATCCGAAAGAAAGAATTTTAATTATGAATCCTCCTACTCTATAAACAGCATAAATGAATAGAACGAAGATGAGAATAACCTTAAACATGGGGCAAAATTACTTTTTCTCTTCTTAAACCTACTTACTCAAGTACAAGTTTCGTCTGGAGTAAATATCCATAAAAAAATCATCCATTAAATCGTCGATAAAGTAGATGGCCTCTCCTGTGGATTTCATTTCAGGTCCCAGTTCTTTGTTCACATTTGGGAATTTGTGAAACGAGAAAACAGGCTCCTTGATTGCGTATCCTTTCTTCACTGGCTTGAAATCAAAGTCTTTCACTTTCTTCTCCCCAAGCATCACTTTTGTGGCATAGTTAACATAGGGCTCTTGATAAGCCTTACAAATGAAGGGTACAGTTCTGGACGCTCGTGGGTTTGCTTCGATGATGTAGACCTTGTCATCTTTTATGGCAAACTGGATGTTTATCAATCCAACTGTTTTTAATGCGATGGCTATTTTCCTGGTGTAGGCCTCAATTTGTTGAATAACAAAATCTCCAAGATTGTAGGGTGGCAACACGGCGTAGGAATCACCAGAGTGGATTCCGGCAGGCTCGATGTGCTGCATGATCCCGATAATGTACACGTCTTCTCCGTCACAAATGGCATCTGCTTCTGCCTCAATCGCTCCTTCTAAAAAATGATCCAACAGAATTTCACCATCCAATTTGTCCTTGATGATGTTCACCACATGCTGCTCCAGTTCCGTCTCATTGATCACGATTTTCATGGACTGACCACCAAGCACGTAGCTCGGACGAACGAGAAGCGGGAAACCCAATTCCTTGGACAATTCCACCGCAGATTCTGCATCCTCGATGGTGCCGTAGGGTGGATACGGAATGTCATTTTCTTTTAACAGATCAGAGAATCTTCCACGCGCTTCAGCCAAGTCAAGTGCTTCAAAACTTGTCCCGATGACTTTGATTCCGTAGCGCTCCAGCTTCTCAGCAATTTTGAGAGCCGTCTGTCCACCAAGCTGCACAATTACACCTTCTGGCTTTTCGTGCAAGATGATATCGTAAATATGTTCCCAAAATACGGGCTCGAAATAGAGTTTGTCCGCCACATCAAAATCCGTTGAAACGGTCTCAGGATTACAGTTGATCATGATGGTCTCATAGCCACATTCTTTAGCCGCCAATACACCATGTACGCACGAATAATCAAACTCGATCCCCTGACCAATCCTATTGGGGCCAGAACCAAGCACAATGATTTTTTTCTTGTCACTTGCCAGCGATTCATTCTCCTCACCAAAGGTGGAGTAGTAGTAAGGTGTTTGTGCTTCGAACTCCGCAGCACATGTATCCACGAGTTTGTACACTCGCTTGATCCCCATCTCATTTCTCTTGCTGTATACCTCGCTTTCGAGGCATCCGAGTAAATGCGCCACCTGGCGATCGGCGTATCCTTTTTTCTTAGCCTCACGCATCATCTCCGTGGAGATGGTCTCTATGTCGCATTGTTGAATTTCTTTTTCGAACAACAGCAGTTCTTCGATTTGAGCCAAAAACCAAGGATCAATTTTAGAGAGATTGTGAATAGTCTTAAATGGAATGCCCAGTTTGAACGCATCATAGATATGAAACAATCGATTCCAACTTGGGCGTGCAAGGCTTTCAAGGATGGCGGCCTGGTCCTTCAACTCCCTGCCATCAGCCCCTAATCCATTTCGTTTGATCTCCAATGATTGGCAAGCCTTCTGAAGTGCTTCTTGGAAATTCCGACCAATTCCCATCGCCTCGCCAACGGATTTCATTTGAAGCCCAAGGTGTCGATCTGACCCTTTGAATTTGTCAAAATTCCATCGGGGCACCTTCACAATTACGTAATCAATGGATGGCTCAAAAAAGGCAGATGTCGTTTTGGTGATTTCGTTTCGAAGCTCATCCAGATTGTAACCAATGGCCAACTTTGCAGCTACCTTGGCAATTGGGTATCCGGTGGCTTTTGATGCAAGTGCAGACGAACGAGAAACTCGTGGGTTGATTTCGATTCCTATAATTTCCTCCGTCTCGGGATTCACCGAAAATTGCACATTGCATCCTCCGGCAAAATGCCCAATTCCGTTCATCATCAGCTTGGCCAAATCGCGCATCTTTTGATACACCGCGTCCGATAGGGTCATGGCTGGAGCTACTGTAATCGAGTCGCCCGTATGCACACCCATTGGATCGAAATTCTCAATCGAGCAGATGATAATGATATTGCCAAGATTGTCACGAAGAAGCTCCAATTCGTATTCCTTCCATCCCAGAATACTTTGCTCAATCAACACTTCATGGATCGGAGATGCCTGAAGTCCCGCATTGAGTGCTTCATCAAATTCTTCTTGCGTGTGTACAAATCCACCACCGAACCCGCCTAATGTATAGGAAGGCCGAATCACCAACGGGAAGCCTATTTTCTGCGCTATTTCTTTTCCTGTAAGGAATGAAGTGGCTGTCTCCCCCTTGCACACCCCCACGTCAAGCTCGTGCATTTTGAGTCGGAATTTTTCCCGATCCTCGGTGGTCTCAATCGCATCAATATTCACACCGATCATCTTCACCCCGTATTTCTGCCAAATTCCAGCCTTGTCACATTCGATGGCCAGGTTCAATGCAGTCTGCCCTCCCATGGTGGGTAGCACCGCATCAATGTTCTGTTCTTCTAATATTTCTCGAATGGATTGCTTGGTCAGCGGCTTGAGGTAAACATGGTCTGCCGTGACCGGATCGGTCATGATCGTGGCAGGATTGGAATTAATTAGGGTGACTTCAATGCCCTCTTCGCGTAGTGATCTGGATGCCTGAGTCCCTGAGTAGTCGAATTCACACGCTTGGCCGATGATGATTGGCCCGCTCCCAATGATAAGGACGGATTTTATGGATTGATTTTTAGGCATGGACGGTGGTTATGAAGGGAGGCATAAATTGTGGCGAAATTAATATAGATGAGTTGGTTTTTCGATGGATAGCGAAAGTAGTTTTTGAAAAGTGGAGTATCGATTCACATTCCATCCACATTGAACTAGATTAGCAACAATGAATATCCAAATACCCGATCATATTTCGACGCTTAAGAGTTATCATCCAGGCAAGTCCATTGCACAGCTCAAAGAAGAATACGGCTGGGAACGGATGGCCATTCTTTGGAACAATGAGAATACGCTTGGCTATTCGCCAAGATCACAGGCTTCCGTGATGGAGGCGTATGAAAAAATTAATTACTATCCCGACCCGTTCAGTACCGATCTAAAAAGGAGGCTCGCACTGAAGTTTGGAAAAAAATCCGAAGAGATCATAATGGGAAATGGATCTGAATCCATCCTTATGTTGGCTATCAGGGGCATGTGTTCTGGTGAGGACGAGTTCCTGACTTCTCGGGGGAGTTTTTTGATTATTTATAATTGGGCAAAAATCAATAATGTGAGATGTGTCTCCATGCCCATGACAGATGAGTATGCCTTTGATTTGGATGCCATTAAAAGCAGGATCAATAGAAACACAAAAATCATCTACCTGGCCAATGTGAATAATCCGACAGGCACGATGATTCCTAAGTCAGACTTAAAGGCCTTCATTCAATCAATTCCTGATCACATTTTGGTGATAGTGGATGAGGCCTACTTCGAATTTTCAGTAGCACTCTCGGATGACTATCCAAATTCACTCACCTTCGATTTTCCAAACGTTTTGACTTTGCGTACTTTCAGTAAAGCGTACGGGATAGCGGGTGTAAGACTTGGATATGGTATTGGCCATCCAAAAGTGATAGACGCCATGACCAAGTCAAAACTGACTTTCGAACCCTCCACGCTGGCGCAAGCAGCAGGAATCGGTGCACTTCAAGATGAAGAATTTCTGGAAAGAACAATAGAGAACAACACCAAGGGACTCAACTATTTCTATAGCGAATTTGAAAAACTAGGTGTGAAATATATCCCATCGTACGGCAATTTTGTGATGACCGTTTGGCCTTCCAAGGAGCAAGTGACTGAGGTATTCAACAAACTGATGAGACGCGGGGTACTTGTTCGCCCATTGGCTGGTAACCTGGAGAATTGCATCAGAATATCTGTCGGACGACCAGATGAAAATGAGTGGTTGGTTGAGAATTTGGGTTAGAATTTCTTCAGCAAGTCCTTTGCTTTATTTCCTCCAATCTCTTTCAAGATTCTCTTTTTGACCTTCTCCTTCTGGGCATCAATGGCTTTTTGGATTTGCTCACGTGGGACTTTTTGCTTTACACTAAAAGGAAACGGAATCGTAAATGGCAGCCCTTTAATGAATTCAATTTTAAGCCAAATTTTGCCTTTAAGCACCACATTTTCAGCGGCCAGCACTTTCTTCAATTTGTAAGAGGTAGGCATAGAAAACAGCAGTCTCATCTCGCCCTCAGAATTGGGGCCAACATTCAGGATGCCGTCGTGGATCACTCGAACAATTTTGGTGTCATCCAGATGCGCATCAAAATAAAGCGAATCCAATATTACCTGATGAGGATTGGGGTTGGTCACGGCCATTGTCGCCACGAAATCCAAATTTGAAAAATCCACATCAAATTTCAAATCTTTGATATCCTTGAGAAGCGGCACGACTTCCTTGCCTGGCTTCTTGAAATTTATCTCCTTGGCAGAGTTGGCAAGTCGAACAATTTCATCGAAATCAATATTTTCAACATCGACCCTTTTAAGATCGTATGTACACTTGCCAAGTAACTCACGTGACTTTACCTGGTCGCTGATGGATGCACACCCGCCAAAAATAAGTATAGAAAATATCCAGAATGCCTGTCGAAAATTCAATTTCATAAAAAAAGGTTTTTGTGAATTTACACCCAAATGAATAAACCGACTAGCCGCAGGGTAAGGTAATCGTAAATGTAGAGCCTCTTTCTATCTTGCTATCTAGTACGACCGTTCCTTGTAGTTTTTCAACGGCTCTGTTTAGAATATAGAGTCCCAGACCCGATCCAACCACCTGTTTGTTGGCTCGATAAAACATCTCGAAGATATTTTTTCCCGTGTCCTTACTCATCCCGATTCCATTGTCCTCAACTATTATGAGTATCTCACCATCACGAGATTTTACTTCAATTTTCAGAAACGGATTTGGCTGATCCACTCGCGCATATTTGATCCCGTTTTCAATCAAATTCTGAATGATCGTATTGATCAAAGCCCAAGGTGCTTTGAAGTTCATATTTGGTTGAACCTGACGCTCGAAAGCCACTTGCTTGAAATGGGGAAGTGCCTTTGATGACGCAAGGCATTCTTTAATGATTTCTTCAAAATTGATAGCTTGAATCGCCTCATCCTCATGAGTAATTCGCGTCAAATTAATCAACTCATCCAGAATGTGATTCATACGATAAACCTGATCAACCCCCATGTCCATGTACCTAAGGACACCTTCGTCTTTCACTTCATCTCGAATGATGGCGTCCAGACTGATTAGCGAGGTAATGGGACCTTTGAGGTCATGCGAAACACGATGAAAAAAGGAGTCCAGTTCCTGGTTCTTGCGCTCGATGATAGTCATTTTCTCTTTTTGAGATTGCGACTCCAATTCCAACGAATGCATCTGAGAGATCACATCGTACCCCTCAATGAGTTTCGCCGTTTGCTCGTTTATCACCAACGCCTTGGCGTCAATGAATTTCTCCAAATACTCAAGAGCAGTTTCAATATTATTCTCTTTCTTAAATACGGTATACAAAAGATAATAGGCCTTGAATATGATAATGGCCACCTTGTATGATTTAGAAAAATCCAATGCCTTAAAAAGGTAGACCTTGGCTTTTTCATATTCCTCACTTGCAATGAACAACGCCCCCAGCTTATGATACCCCATCCCCAATCCCAGCTTTTCTCCCATCTCCTCATGAATCCGATTCGATTCGAGAAAGTCAGCTTCCGCTTTTTGGTATTCCCCCGTTTTCGTATAAACCTTGCCACGGCCATAGAGTGAAAAAGCCAATCCCCGAGTATCTCCGGTTTGGTTTTTCATAGCGATGGCCTGCTCGATCAAAGTCATTGCTTTCTCTATTTTTCCCTGATTAAGATAAATCCCGGAAAGAGGATTGAATGCATTCGATTGCAGGTTCAAATTGTTGGCCTTGACCCCAGAATCAACGGCCTCTTCATATGATTTGATGGCACTTTTTTGATCACCAAAATATTCGTAAATAGTGCCTATTGACTTATGTACACGGGCAAGATTATGATGATCGTCATACTTGCGGTAAATCTTTTGACAATCAATCAAATACACCAAGCCAAGATTGAAATTGTCCGTTTTATAATACACTCCGGCAATGTTGTATTTCGCATCAGCAATTCCTCTTTCATCAGCCAATTTTTCGAAATATCCAATAGCCTTCTCAGCCAGCTTTATGGACTCATCATACTCCCCTCTGATCATATGAAAAAGCGAGAGCTGATTTAGACTCTTGGCCATGAGGGAGGGTTCATTAGAAGCACGACTCAGTTCGAGTGCCTTGCCCGCCAACTCCACACTTCTTTTCAATGAATGTACACGTAAAGCATATGCCTCATCCAATAGATGCGTGATTTTTTCTGTGGATATGTTAGCGGTTTTATCCATCATTGAGGAATTGTCGAAAAATCCAACAAGGTACATGGAGCAATTTATGTATTATCAATTGATAATACTTGCGTACTTAAACATAAATATGTACTTATACTTATGCCGTTTTGGATAATTCGTTGATTTTTAGTCCACTCACCCATACATTGAGGTCACTTACCCGGCATCCATCTGTGGACTGATTTCGATTCGACAAAAAAACTCCCTGAAATGGATGCCCACTACTTTGATGACCAAATCAATCATCGTCGGTTGTAGCAATCCTACTAAAGTGGACAAGTTTGTAGAAATTCTAGCGATGGCTTGAGCCAATTACTTTGGCAACCAACTTGTCTGATGAAAGGATCGCAAGGAATAAATAGGGTCTGCTGAAAAACTCAAGTTGATTTGTTTTACTATTCTGTTTTGCCCTAAAGCCGGGCAGACTCCTACTTTCTGTCTTGATACAGAAAGTAGGCAAACCTGCCTGCGGTAGGCAGGGAAAT
>Ga0316209_1001702_pt1 | contig 21035 bp, 49 predicted proteins | sample 6monopyrite_MG_FD_204945 | JGI IMG/M metagenome (GOLD analysis project Ga0316209, IMG submission 204945) | Microbial mat bacterial communities from mineral coupon in-situ incubated in ocean water Damariscotta River, Maine, United States -... | ecosystem: Environmental > Aquatic > Marine >...
ATCATGTTTTAATCATTGGTACTGGAATAAATTTTATCGATTTAAGTGCAGCTGGAGCACTTGTAACAGATGCAAACCGACTGAAGAAACTTGGTGGTGGTCTTTATTTTGCTGAGCTCAAAGCCAGCGTTTATGAATACATTAGTCGTAACTGTTTTGTTGCAAAAGTTGGTAATAAACATTTCTTTGATTCAAAACGAGATGCGATTAAAGCCATTTATAAGAAGTTAGATGCTGAAAAATGTGCCAGCTGTGATGCTCGTGTTTTCTCTGAATGTCAGTAGAATTCACTTCATAAATACACTAAAAAGGGAGCTATATAAGCTCTCTTATTTTTACTAAATTGATAATTACTCTATTTAACATAATAACTAGTCAATTTTTAGAGGCCATATTGCCTCTAATCCAATCCCGCAAAATCAGTCGTTATTCTTCTAAGATGGCGGCAATTCTAGCCCAGCATTCTTTCACCTCCTTATCTTTGGCGCGTTCAGCGTGAGCGCAACACAAGATAAATTCAGGGGTAAGGTCGCAATACTTGGCCGCGTCTATGGCTTGGCAATCACCGAAATACTGGGGTTTGCAGCGATACAAAGAAATACCGGAGCGCGACCAGCCAGTAACTTTAGCCAGTTGATAGTCAGTGTCTACGCCAGTTTTGGATTTCATCAAATCCAGAATTTCGCAGGTGGTAGGTAGTTTTTTAATTTTTATTTTCATATTGATAGTTTTCTTTTCCGTTGTGTTTTTAATGGTTCCCGCGCTTATGCGTGGTAGTCAATGGCGCGTTAACTAGCTAATAGCATAGAAGCTATCGACACAATATCAAATAAAAGATGAATATAGACTGAATGAAGGACAAAAAATGGAAAGAAAATCATCAATACTGCATGTCATATTGACCAAAAAGACAACTCCAGACCGGCGAGCAGCGCGGTACGAGGCTCACAACAAAAGATGCAAAGAGCTGGGTTTAACGGTTCATCAGTGCGCGCCTGTGGGCGTGTGTGCATATCCTGCGGGGTGGCCGGCATGAATGTATTTCTAAAAATTGAGGCACAGATTGAACTTGCAGAATTAATGCTTAAGAGAATGAGGGTCAATCGTTTTTTAACGGCTTCTTACGTCGAAGAAATGCGGAAAGAGCAGATTGTGTGCGCAATATGGATGCAGGTTAAAAGTAAGCACGTTATTAATGAATGGATGGGGGCAAAGCAACTTTTAGCAGTGTATGAGATAGCAGAAAACGAAGGCTTAAAAATGGAGTTAGGTTTTTTGTTGGAGGTTTATAAGCATGTATAACCATCCCGAATACATGACTGATTATGCGCGCCTTGCTGAAAAGTGGGGGCGTAAAAGAAAGCTAAAAAAATTAGCGTTAAATATTTTTATCTTTGTTGTGATTTTGGCGGGCGTATCGATATGGTAAGCCTTGCGCCCGTGTCCGGTTTTGATAATGCAAAAATGAAATATGATTTTGCGCGCATGGCGCGCGGTGTTTCTTTTGGTTTTAAAAAACAAGCGCAGCGCGGTTTTTCTAGTCTAGTCAAAGGCTCCAAAAGTCCCACAAAAAACAAAATACCAGAATATGCACAAATGAAGCCGCATTTTGATTATGACTGTCACGAGTTAGCGGAGGAAAATTATCACGAAATAGAAAAGCAAGGTTTTTTAGATGATTCAGAAGACTATAACCCGATATTTGATATTGATAAGTCCGGTAAGTATTTAAAAATTCAGCATGAAGAATGGAGCGGCACATATTCAGCTACGGCACTGGTTCAAGGAAAGGCAACGGATGCGCCGCCAGTGCAGGAGGGTGACAGAATAACGGAAAAATTAAGCAAGGCAGCGGCGACAAAGATTAAAAAAAGCGCGGAATATTTGAGTAAGCATCATAGAGGTTATAGGGCGTTCATAACTTTAACGTTTACCGAAAAAGAAAGGGACGAAATAGCCTTGCACGATAAGCGCGGCGCGTTTATCAATTCGACGTTCTCGCCTAATCCGGTAATACCGTTAGAAATGAGGCAGACAATCGGAAAGCGCGTGGCGCGTTTTATGAATTCGATGCAACAACGATACAAGGAAGGTATGACAATAAACACGGAAGACGAAAACAAAAAAAGTCATAAATTTAAAATAAAGGGGCGAGGAAAATCATTAAATTATATATGGGTTATCGAGAACCCAAAAGTAAAAAAAGTTATTCACACAAAGCATGGCGCGAGCTTTAGGGAGAACGATAACCCGCATATACATGTGCTGACAGATTGGACGGTGAAAAGAAGGCAGTTTTTAGGTTGGGCGGGTCGCATTGAAAAGTTATGGGGTAAAGGGTTTGCGAATATCAGAAAGATAAAAAAGCCGGCATCAGCGGCGGCATACATGGCAAAGGCTGCAGGATATATCGCAAAAGGTGCGGACGATTGCGGTCAGGGGGTTGTTCGCGGAAATCGCTACAACATAAGCAAAAGCGCGCGCGCTCCATTGCCGAAAACGCTGGGGCTTTATGCTTTGCAGGATTTGGCTAAATTAATAAAGAAGGGGAATGACTTGGGGCGCGAAAAATGGCCGAAGGGGTTTTATTTTCACCAGTACGGATTCGGGGTAAGGGGTAAAAATAATTGGATTGAATTTGCGCGGTTTTTGAAAAGCGAAGGGTTCGCGTTTATGAGTGCGACAGATTTTCACATGGTAACGTATGAGCAAAAAATAACAGATTATTTAAAGCGGGGGTTTAATGATTTTTATAGAGCGTTTAAAGATATAGAAACGGCGAAAGCGGAATTTTCAGAACAAATAAATATGAACGACTTTAATTTAATGCATGAAAAGGCAGGGTAAAAAAATGAGAACAAAACTAAGTAAAAAAAACAACATTATGAAAGAAATCATGGTTGATTTAATTGCTGATATGGAGCGACGCAACCCAAAAAAAGCGGCAGAGCTAAATGAAAAAATTAAACAAGTAGAGCAGATTTAAAAAGTCTTAACGGGTGAAGCCGTGGCGCGTATTCCCGTGCGCCAGTATTAAGCAATCAATAATAATAATAATAAATTTGATTAAGTGAACGGGAATCCAATTTTAAAAATAATAATAATAAAAAAGGTGTTTAGTGATGGGATTACAAGAGCGGTTATATGATTTAAAGGACGAAATGGAGCAGGCGCGAAACAATGTGCCGGTAATGGTTAAAACGATAGTAGGGGATGGATTGGACAATATTTTTGAGTCGCTAGAAAGTTTTGTTGATGTTGTTATTGATATGGCAATCGAATTAGAGGCCGAATAAATGAGTAAGCGAAAATCACAAATTATCGGTTCGATAGTTTGCCCTTTTTGTTTGAGTGTTTCGGAAGTATGTCAGACGGAAGGAAAAACTTATAGGTTTATCAAGTGTCCAGAGGACGGCACTATTAATGCAACAAAATTTGCAAACGCGAAAGGCTATCAAGATTATATTTCAGATAAAACGCAACCTATCATTGAAGGGGAAAGTGTTGTTTTAAAAATCGAGACTCCAGAGCAAACGCCAGGGCCGGAACCAGTAACCGAAGCGGTAAATGAAAATGAATCTCTAAAGCTGGACGATGATAGTTTTAGTTTTCCATGGGAGGAGTAATGGACGTTACTTGGAGTCAGTTAAAAACAGCGGGCGCGGCGTTTGATAAAAGAGAGCAGCCGCAAATGCTAGGGGCTACCCTAGAGAAAGAGCAGGGTTTTGATTTTGTGGGGGTAGCAACGCAGGGTCTGGTTATGGTGTGTGATTTTCTAGGGCATCCCCAGAGATTAGGCGCGCACTGGAAAACAACGCCACAAGAGGCCGGCGAGTTTGCGCAGGCGATAGATAATGTAATGCCGGAAGATTTTAACGTGGGTAAGTGGGGCGCGTTATTTATTGCGGGGGGTGTGTTTGTTGCGCCTCGCGTGGCGATAACAATGATGAATAAAAACAAGCCACAGCAACCGGCACAACAACAGCAAGCACCAGCCGCGCAACAACAAATAACACGGCAACCAGTAGAGCCGGCAAAGCAAACCGCACCGGCAATACCTGAAAGCTCAAGAGGTAACTAAAATGATTGTAGACGCAAAAAAAGATATACGGTTTTATTGTGGCACGAGCGGAAGTGGTAAAAGCCATGAAATTAAAAAAACAATTGAAAATGAAAAGCGGGTTTTAATATTTGACCCCGAGGGAGAGTACAGCAATCCGAGCGGAAAATTTAAACAAGCTAAAGCATTTACAAAAATGCAGCCTTTTGTCGAAGCGGTAGAGAAAAATAAAAATGGTTCTTTTCGTTTTGCGCTGCAACAGGACGGGCAAAAGGCGTTTGAATTTTTTTGTATGGTGAATTGGGTGTTAGCGCATGACGTGCATAAGCCTATCTCATGTGTGGTCGATGAACTGGCAGGCGTAGAGCAGAGCGCAGGCAAGGCACAAGGAACGTGGCATAAATTATTGACGCGAGGCCGCAAGCATCAGATAAATATACGCGCCGGCGCGCAGAGTCCAACGGAAGTCTCTAAAACGATTATGCGTCAGCGTTCGCATTTATGGGTAGGCCACATGACAAGGGATGCAGACCATAAATACATAGCAGGCGAAGTGCCGCTAAGTTTTGATGAAATAAAAGGGCTTAGGCCGGCACCGTATTTTGATTCGATACTGTATGAGCAAGGAAAGGAGCCGGTTGTAAATAAAAAATAAGTGTAATTCTCTAGGGGGATCTCTAGGGGCTTGACCTGCCTCTGGAGTTGCGTGGTTAGATGTGCGAAATCAACTCACAACAACAAAAGAGAATTTAAAAAATGACTACAGCAAAAATGAAAGGTTACGCGGTAACGGCGGCTATCTTTGCGGGTTTAATGCTTGCATACAATAAAGTGCCTCAAGTACAAAAAGCCCTTGGCGGTGATGATTCTTGGTTTTAGTTTTTAGCTAACACTAAGAAAATAATAATAATAATAATAATAAATTAACTGGAGGGTCAATAAATGACTCCTGAATTCTTACCTTTAAACTCGTTTAATACAACGGGTTCAACTGCGACAAGTAACTGTGAAATCGTAGGCGGTCGAACGCTTGACGAAATTTTAATTGAATATAACTATGACGCAACGGTGGGGGATGAGTTCGACCCGTCGCACATTAAAGCGGTGCGTTTAAATTTAAACACTGAGGATATTATCGACGTCCCCGCATCAGACTTAATCATGCTTGAATCATATAAGCAGGGGTCAGTCGTAAACGGAACGATTATGATTCCGTTAATTGATATTGTAGCTCGCACTTACGCCGGTCAAAATAACAGCGGCTTAGTAACATTTAAAAGTGATGCTATTTCTCTGGAAGTTGAAACGGTAGGGGCTAAGGCAACATCAGGTACAGTAGTAATGAAAGCATACGCCCGCTGGTCGCCTTCTCGCAAGGTGCGCGAAGTAATACCAAAGCTACGCCGCTTTACTTATTCGCCGAATGGCGCGGGCGTGTTTGAAATCACTAATATTGCGCGTGGCCCTGAATATTTACGCATGCACTTAATGAGTGGAAACATTAGCAGTGTGAAATTAAAGGTTGACCGCGTAATGCGTTATGACCAGAGCGCAGCATTAAACACGGTCAACTTAGGCCGCCATAAAAAGACAGTGCAACCAAATGTGTTCCATTTGGATTTTGTCTTTGACGGGTTTAACTTGGCACATGCTTTGGATACGTCAAGCGTAGGTGAAATGGAAATGCTTCTGGATATGGCGGCAGCGGACAGCGTACCTATTTTGCATGAGTTCGCTGTACGTGTGGCAAAGCCAAAAGCGGCCTAAATAATAAGGGCGGGATTCCCGCCCTTATTTCTATAAATATTAATGAGGTGTTTTCGTGTCGAGTGATAATACAAGTTGGTATGACTCGCTGGTGAGTCAATTTAAGTCTGTTCCAGACCGGTTGAGCAGTTTGGCGAATGAGTACCTTGATAATGAGGTAAGCACGGCGGTCGCAAAAATAAAGCAGCCTGAAAAGGTGGTTGTGTCAACAGCGCAACAGAAACAGTTAAGCAGTCGAACAGAAATAAGCCCGACATGGAAAAAGGTCGGCATTGGTGCGACCGTTGCAGGTGTCTTGATTGCCGTCGTAAAAATGGCAACATAATGCCTATTCTAGCGTCAGGTATGGCGGGGTATCTATACGGGGTGTTTGGCGAGGAAGGCATAACAACCAGCAAACTTATTATTGGTGCGGTGGGCATAGCCGGCGCGTATTACTTAATAAAAAAGGCAAGCAAATAATGTTTGAGAATTTTGGCGGGTTTGGTGATGTAGGCGGGGATACGTCACGAAGCGGGAGCATTGGCGGCGGTTCGTTTTCGTCAGGTGCGTTTAGTAACTCAGGCGAGGGGCTTAAAATAACCCCGCTTAATATTGCCTTAGTGGTGGGCGGTATTATTCTGCTAAAAAAATTAAAGGTGTTTTGATATGGGTTTGCTTGGTGGTGGCAACAGTTCAACGAGTAGCCTGGTTAACAATTATGACCAGCGCAAAATAGAGGAAAATCAAAACGAGGGGCCGTTAGCGGGTAACAAGGGAACAATAAATTACAGTAATACAGGCGGCGAGGCATTCGCGTTTGCGGGTGATGTTGTGGACGTGCTGGCAGAAAGCACGAAAAATTTACAGCAAACAAATGCGGATTTTTATAATACGCTTTCAAAAAATCAAAGTGAAATCATAAGCGGAGGGCAAACCGGAATAATTGAGTCGCTCGGTAAAAATTTAAAATGGGTCGCGCTTGCCGGCTTGGGCGTGTTTGCGCTTTCTAAATTAGGATAATAAAAAATGATTAGCGGAAAAATTACACTACAAGCAGGGCAAGAGCTACCGATAAAAGCGGTAGGCAATTTTGTATATATAACGAGCGCAGGCGCACAAGTAAAAATAAAAGGTGAAGGCATTAATGTATTACTTAATTCTTCGCAGGGGACGCAAGGCGACAAGCAATTTAAAAGTTTAACGATTGAGAACACATCAAATGCCGTTAACGAGGTGCAGTATGTTTTTGGCAGTGGCGCGTTTTACAGTTCGGAAATTTCCGGAGATGTGAGTGCATCCATTAAGCAGGCGGCAGTTTTAACGGAGAGCACAAAAAGTGCGGGGCTTGTGGCGGTCGAATTAGTGGCGGCAAACGCGGGGCGAAAAATGCTGCATGTGCGCAATAACTCGGTAAACAATATTTATATCGGCGGGCAAAATGTAAGTACTGCAAGCGCAATAAAGCTGGCACCGGATGAGGAGTGGCGAGAGGCAGAGGCAAGCGTGGCAAAGTGGTACGTTATCGCGGACGCAGCCGCATCGAGCGTAGCAATTATTGAAGGCGTTTGAAAATGAGCTCATTAAAAAGATTTCAAAGTGAACCGGCGGGCGTCTATAAGCCTTTTGCGGGCAGCGTTGCACCGGCGGGCTATTTGCTTGCTAACGGTGACGCAGTTAGTCGCACAACCTATGCGCGATTATTTGCCGTTATTGGGACAGCGTTTGGCGTGGGTGATGGCGTGGCAACGTTTAATATTCCTGATATGCGCGGGCGTTTGCCGTTGGGTGCAGACAACATGGGCGGCGTGGCGGCTAATCGTGTGACAGCACCGCATGGGGCAACGTTGGGCGCAAGTGGCGGAGAAGAAAAGCACACGCCCACGGGTGGTGAATCTGCTTATCATACGCATAGCGTTTATGGTAATCGGCCATCGTTCGGAGGGGAATCAATACAGAAGTTTTACATATTAGAGCCAGCAACTAATGGTCTATCAGCAAATAAAGCAACAAGCGGAAGCGGAAGCGGTGCGGCGTTTAATGTGTTGCAGCCGTCACAGACTACAAGCTACATTATTAAATATTAAGGTGTAAGAAATGCCGTCAGTTCGATACAACAAAGAAGATAATAATTTTATCGTTAAAAGCGGTGTATTAATTTATATGGATACACTCGAAAACATGCAAACAGATAGCGGTATGATTTTTCCGAGTTTGCCGCAAGGTATAAAGCATTATTATTTTAATGATGTAAAAAAGTTTGCTAAATATTCGGACGGGCAAAGCGAAACAGATGCGCCGCAATTTGTGGAGGCGGTAATTTTAATTAATGATATAAATATTTTAATTACAGCAAAAGACGCTCGGGAAAATCCGGTTATTGTTTTATCGTTAACAGAAAAACAAGCAAAGCGAAAAACAGAAATAAAAGCAGAGGCGCAGAATTATATTTATGCGCGCTATTCTAACGAGCATCAAAATAATTTATTGGCGCGCGGTTTAGAAATTCAGCGTAATTTTAGAATTAGCGGCGTATTAACCGCACAAGAGTCAGCAGATGAAAGCAGTATATTAAATGCGTGGGTGTGGATTTCATCCGTCAGAGCGGAGGAAAATCTCACGCAAGATTTAATATTAAATAGTCCGGCGCCGGAAACAATCGCGGCGAATTGGCCTGCATGAATAAAAAACTTTTAACACTCGGAATGATGGCGGGCGCGTTTATGATTTATAAGGGAAAAGAAATACGGTCAAGTTTAAGTATGACGGGCGCGGGGTGGGATAATCTTCACCCTACTGTTAAGCAGCGCGCAAAAAACGTAATTAAAAAAGCGAATAAGGAATTCAAAAAAACAGGTTTAAGTATTGGTATTTTTGAAGGTTGGCGAACAGAGGCGCGACAGCGTGAAGTTATGGGCAGCGGTTCGTCGTGGGTGAAAGATTATCGTAACTCATATCATCCGTGGGGCTTGGCGGTAGATTTTGTTTTTCTTGACCAGTTCGGCCAGTGGACGTGGGAACCGATAAAAGACAATGACGCTGCATGGTATGAGTACGTTACACAAATTTTTACCGGTGATGCAAACGCGCAAGCGTGGGATAAGTTGGGCGATATTATCAAGGCCGAGGGTTTTGAATGGGGCGGCGATTGGAAAAACCGAGATGCGCCACACGCACAAGTAACGGAATTTGGCACTACGCGAGATATGATTGCGCAGTATGGCGAGCCGGACAACTTAATATATAATTTTGCTTAAGGGGGATTTATGTTTTCATTTATAACGGGGCTTTTTGGTATTGGTAAACAGTATCTAGAAAACAAAAAAGAAGAAAAAAAAGAAAAGCATAATCTTAAAATGCAGGGCATAAAAAACCGCGCGCGATTATTGCAAGACACACAGACCAATAACGCAGAATGGGAAATGCGCGTACTTGAAAACAAAGATATGATTTTACAGCGGTTAAGTTTTTTGATGTTTTCAATGCCGTTTATTGTGGCCATGTTTAAGCCTGAATTAGTTAAAAGTTATTTTGATATTGCGCTTGCCAGTATGCCAGAGTGGTATATTCAGATTTTCGTCGCTATCATTGGTGGGGTCTGGGGTTTAGCAGAATTAAAAAATGGACTGCCAGGCATTTTAAGTGCAATCAAAAATAATCGAGATAAGAAATAATGGCGGACGAAATTTTTAAACTGTTAGGGGCGGGCGCGAATACATCAAATATTTTGTTGGTGTTGGTTGTGTTAAAACATCACTTTATGCACCGCGCCCACTCTGAGAGAATTGATACTATCTGGAAAAAGGTATTCTCATAATGATTATTTTTTTACCGCCGTTAACGCCTGCAGAGTGGCCTTTTTGGGTTCGATTCCCAAAACCGCGCGCAGGGCATCAGAGGCCGCTTTTTTTGTAGCCTCCTCGATAACATCTAAATATTGCGCGACGTTTTTCTGCTTTTCGTCTTTGAGTTTTTCGCGCTCGGTTTCAAGTTTTAACATGAGCCGGTTATAGTCGCCGGCGCGTTCCCTGTGCCAGTAAGCAGAATGCAACAGTGACGGAGTAAAGCGCATTGTGGGCGAGTCTTGGCAGAACAGCTCGCCAGTTTTGCGATTAATGCCAAAGCCTTTCCATAAGGGGTGTATCTCCTCCATGTAGCCATACATGATGTACAGTAGTTTCATAATGTATTTCGGAGCCTCATTTTTGTCATACCACCGGCGCGCGGTGCGTACACTTATCCCTATATCATCGGCGAATAATTTTAAGGTTTGATGAACAGATAACACGGTATAACCGGTATCGAGTGTTTTTGTCGTGCTGTACCCATTAAAGACTAAGTAATCTCTAAAGGTGGTTTGGTCTTTTAAGCTGAAAAAATTCATGGTTTAAGCCTTGCAATGAGTGTCGTTTTATAGGATATTATCCGCGTCAACAGGGTATCGTTTATCGACTAAAAAGGCGCGGGATTATGGGGGACAAAATGACCAAAAGATACAAGGGTTTACCCTTTACTTTTTCTTTTATTATCAATAGCTTAGGTGTGTTTTTTACCGTGTCGCTATTTAACATAATAACTATTATGCCGCTTTTAGTCTCCCGTTGATGCTATGCCGTTTAGCCGCTAAGAAAATCTCACAATTTATTAAAGGTTACCTTCACCCGTCCGATACACTCCCACCCCTCACATACATTTAATTAAATAATAAAAAAAGTTTAAGGTGGTTTTAAATGATGAGAGCAAAAACATGGCCGGGCTTCGCCTCGGTCGTGAAAGATAGTCAATACACGTCTGAGCAGGTGATTAAATTACTGGGCATCACTGAGGATATGTTGCTGGATTGGTACAGTTCCGGCGCACCGATAGCGGCACACCTGGTCATTCGGTCGCACCGTGACCTGGGTATGATTAGTGGTTTTTTTATGGGCTGGTCACTGGAAGATAAATGGTTGATTGCACCGAATGACAGAAAAATATCATTAAACCGATTGGAAAATATTGCGAAGGTTCAGGCGGAGAATGCCATCAGGCTAGTACGTTAATCGGTTATTTTATCAATCCGCTTGTGTGCCTGATCTACATCACGCCGTAAGAATTTCATTTCAACACGAATTGCAGCAAAGGAGGCCACGCCGGTGATCAACCCCGTCACCACTGACGATATAATGACATTAATAAAAGTGACTTCCATTCATAAATCCTTAAGCAATAAAAAAGAATGCCAGCATGGCAATAATTAACCGGACAAATAACGCGATTAAAACATCATAAATAAGTTGTTCATTTGAATAGGTTAATTGCATTATTCAGCCTTGATACGTTTATAAAAATAAAAAGAAACAATAACAAGAAACGAAGGCAAAACCACACCCTGCAGAATCTCAAAAACATAATCCGAGTACTCTGGATTAAATGGCCATGCGACAACCCCAATCAAAACAAGCAAAGCGAATAATGACGTGATGATTAATGCAATTAATCTTCGCGCTACATTTTGCGGCTGCGTTGCTTTTTGGTACTCAATAAACAACTGCATACCCTTTTGACCGGCCTCTGCCTTTTCTTCGTCTGTATAAACAAGTTTATCAATACCGCTGGTAATTGAATTTACTGTTTTGTCCGCTTGCGAACTGCCACCAAATAACCACCCAAAAGCCGAGCCAACTAAATTAAACATTATTTAACAACCCCGCGTACAAAAAAGAAGATAACCATAAATGCTAAAACCGTTAATGAACCGGCCAGTAAATAATTGGTATCAGGCACCCCGCCGTAATTTGTGATCATGTTTCCATTACGGTTCCGAAGTGTGACACCGACATCGACCAATGAGGCCCCTGCCCCCGTTGACATGTTCTTATTATCTGAATCATATATTTTTATTTCAGGTGAAACGGACGACTTAACAAAAACCTGCAAGCCTTTTTTATCAAGTTCCTTTTGTGCTTCGAGCGCGACTAATTCAGTCCACACACTCACGGCAAGTCCCCCGTTAATTTTGCAATACCCTCAAAAGCCCAGGCGAGCGGATTGTATTTTCGAGTTTGCCAAGTCCAGTCAGCCACGTTTTTATATTTCCCTGCACTGGCACCTTTTACAAAACCCGATGCACCTTGATAAGCGAGATTTTTTTCACTGGTTGGATCAATGGACTCAATAATTTTTTTACGCTTGGCATACACGACAGAGCCGGCAACCACGCCGGCAATGACGAGCAACATCAAACCATCAACTTTTACACCGATAGCCATTTATTTAACTTTGACCAGGCGGCCACGTGAATTGAATTTATAGCCTTTTTTGATTCGCCCTTTAGCGTCGCGCCCCGCATGCGGCTTAACGTGCCCTTTGTGCGAACCCTTTTTTCCTTTGTGCCCTTTGTGAGCTTTTCCACGACTTGCCATTTTAACCACCTATATCATTAAGCCAAAAACAATGCCTGCTCACGTTCACGACGAGCAATAAGACCATTAACCACCCTTCCCCCTGCTTTGTTCCACCGTAAAAATTCAGAGGCAACGGAACCGTCACCATTGTTTAATTTTTTTAATAGCGTTGATTTTTTAAACGCCCCTGCCCCCACGTTATAGACGAACGATACCAGCGCGTCATATTGATTTTGAGAAATAGGAACAAGGACATAGTCATTAACGGCACGTTCAGCAATGGCTAAATCTTTTTTAAGCAACTCTTCCGCGAACGCTTCTGTGATGTTGTCCCACCACTCACCATTTTTTAATAAGTGACCGTACCCAATCGTCCACAGACCGGCTGAATCTTTGTAGGGCGTGAGGCTTAACGCTTCATGCTTTTTGATTTTGTTAATGCCACTTTGTGAAATTTGATACGCCATGAAGATACCACCACTTAAGATAAGTAAACCGGAAACAATAATAAGAATAAGTCGGGCATTCACTACACGCCCGCTTTAACTTTTAACTCGTTAAATGATAATTTTCGTTCAACTTCAAACTGTTCAAAATTATTATTTTTTAAACCAATTAAATAATCATCAACGGCATCATGTGCAACCGTATCTTGTGCGGGCTGCGGGTTAATTTCCTGAATAGCCTCGTCAAGCAACTTTTGCATGTTTTGCAGTTGTTGGAACTTCGCTTTTAAGTTTGCTTTGTTTACCGGCAAACCATCTGCGCGCAATTCTGAAATTAAAAATTGTATCTCCATTACGGTAGCACCTCGTAATCAATCGACACGTAAGCAATGTTTGCAATGTTGCCCTGGGCATATAAGCCTTGACCTGCGGGAATTATGATTGGCATTTTTACTTTATCGACGTAAGAATTTGTGTAGCCAACGCTTAAGCCATACCCGTCCGTGTATGCCGAAGGTGCAGACGATTTACGCATAACACGAGCAACACCCGCCGCACCCCATGAACCCATACTTATATTATCTATCCGAATTCCTGCGGTATTGGCTCCGGGTGTTACAATCGTTTGCAACGCTGTGCCAAGATAGATCGCCCACGGTGTCACAAGCGTTTGAGGTGTTGGCGGGTTAACAACTTCTAAAATTTTCGGTGGGCTTGCAGTGTTATCACTGCCCCCAGTAACCTGTGCAGAACCGGAAAACTTTTGTTCTGTGATTTTTTCATCATCACGACCGATATAAAACTCAATGTTTTGATCGGCTGCATCATTATGTTCAATTAACAAATAATCGAAAGGCTCTAACGTAGTTGAACCGCCCTGTTCAAGCGTCACTTCATCATCGTTATGCGTTTTAAATGTAATCGGCACTACACCCGTTTTTAAACGAATGTAATTGCCTTTAACATCATAACGTTCGAGGTTACCTGTTCCGACTATAAGCGACTCTGGACGCATTGAATTAATCCCTAAACTGAACGGCAGCAACAAAAACTATCACCGTTGCCACGGTAAAATAAAGCCCGAGTCTTTTCACATTATCCCCGAGCGGGTTTTTAACTTTTTCAGCAAACGCGAGCGAGCTTTCATTCAAGCCCAGGGCATCATCTGCAATTTTTTGTTGATTTTTTAAAGCGGCCATTGTGACTTGAAACATATTTTGAATCGCGTTGCCGTCTGTGACAGTAACAGCACCACCGCCGACAACACTGGTTGAACCATCTTGGGCACCACCTTCGACGGTGCGTGATTCATCGATATTTCTTGTTTCTGAGCTCGAACTAAAATCTAATATGCCCACGGGTTACCCCTTCAAAGAAACAACAACATAGCCAAGCACCAAAAGCGCGACGCCGGCTATAACATAACGTTGATCAATACCTTTGTTCCCAAACGTAATGCCGCCACCTTTTGAACCGAATGAAGCGCGGCCACTGGAACCAGAGCTAGCACCCTGAAGGCCACCGCCACCGGTTAATGAAGTCAAAGACTCAAACATAATTAACCTTTACGAGTTGCGGCAAAAACGAGAAGTATTCCGACCACCAGACCGGCAGCAATCACCGCCGGTTTTTTATAAAACGGTTTTGCATTTGGTGAGCCGGCCTGAGCATTGCGTGACTGAGGAATATTATTAAGTGTTGATTTTTGCTGCTCTGGCTGATTAGTCAGACGACCACCCAACCGAGCAGACTCAATCGTTACATATCCCGCTAATACCTGTTCAACTAAAGAAGGAGAAGCCATAATTCTACGCCTCTAAACGGTCAAGTGATTCGATCACAACATCCATTGCACCGGCTGTGTCGAGTGTTGGCCGTACCTGCCATTTTTCAACGATGTCAGTGTTAAGCGCTTGCGCTAAATCTCCATCTGTCACCATATCAACGACGGTGTATGACGCTACAACCGGAGCACGTTTAATAGGTGATGCCTCTTTTTGATCACGCGTTAAAACATCCTTGTCGGCGTTGATAACATCCTTATCATCAACCTTGATATTTACGTGTGACACGTCCGGCTTACAGAACCAGAACGTTTGATAGAAAGCGCCCTTTGGAAGTTTAGTGATATCCAGTTGACCGGCAACACCGGCATTCGTTGGATATTCTAAAACTTTAATGAAAACACCTAACGGCTGGTCATCCGTCACACGTGCATCAAGTTTGATGCCAATATCAGCCGGAGCCGTTGCATCAATTTCGAATTCAAGTGTTAAGGTCGCTAAACCTTGAGTACCAATACCCGGGGCACGTCGATACGTTAAGTCATAAAATTCACTGCGGAAAAAATGCAGACAAAATTCGCCGATAGTATCAACGCCGCGATTGTAATATTTATTAAAATCAAATAAACGCTGTAAGGTTGCAAACGTTATTACACGCTTACCATCCATAACAACATTAACACGGTTAATATGGCCTACCGCAACTGCGGTACCTGTAACACGAGCCGTGAAACGTTCATATGTGTAACCGAGTGGAATTTCAAAGATAGCCTTTTTGCCTGGATCGATTCGGCTACCGTCTGGAATAGCTAATAATTGACGCATATCAAAAACCCCTTAAGCCGTTGCAAGCGGAGACTGGCCACGAACGATTGCACTCACGACAGGAAGTTGATTAGCAACACCTACCGCACCTATTGCGATCATGGCAGTCTGAGCAACTGGATTTTTCACCATGCCCGAAGCTGCTACGTATACAACTGCACCGGCGATTCCCAATGCAACAAAATTAAAACCTTTCATAAATTTCCCCTTAAGAGAATCAATAAAAATAAAATTCAGATATAAAAAAACACGTTGCCAGTAAACAAAACTGAGAACGTGTTGAAAAGGTTCAGTAACCGTTACGGTTACGGGGAATATTTAAAAAAAATGATTATTTTTTCTCCTTTTTTATGCTGGATTTTCCATTTATGCAATCCGATTCCCAGTATTGAAACTCAGATAAACTTTTATACTCAGCTTTTGTGATATCAAAAAAATCCTTCATTGTTTGAATATCGCCAGAATGATTCAATCTAAAACCACGAATAAATGTTGCATTTGAAAGAATATCTTTATTCACGTTTGCAGGCCGCTGCCCTGCCCCGATTAAAGTCATGCCTTCATGCCGTCCATCAGCCACGCAAATCTTCCACCAATGCGGTGCACTTGATGCAGTCGTTACCCGTTGTAATTCATCAGCAACATACGTGCACCCGGTCATTTTAAAAGCAAGTTTGCAAACCATGTTAAAAGCCTCTGGATTGTCCCGATGCTTTTCAACTGGCTGCATGATAATTTTATAGTTTGCTTTTTTCTTTCCGGTTGATGTTTTACACGCATTAATCAAATCACTGAACGTTGTGACCACCTGACCAAAATTACCGTATTCGAGTTTAGTATCCCAAATGATTAATTTATTTGGCTTCAAACGTTTTAATAATTTTTTAATAGCATGTGATTTTCCTGACCCCGTCGCACCAAATGCAGCAAGAACAAACGCCTTGTTATTACTCCCCGCCATCATCGGGCACCTGGTCACCGGCTTCGTTTTTCTTTTGTTGCTCTGCAAGCTTCATATCATGATCAATAGCAAGGTAAGTGACCTTGGTTAATTTAATCATGGTGAACGCAAGCAAAATCTCTTCCATCCATTTACCCAAAAACCCGAGCATACTAATGCCGTGTTTATTGGCCACAGCACAACTTTTTTCAGAGAGTTTTAAACATTTTTCTTTTGTGTACACTTTAGCCAGGGACGGGTAAACATCAAACATTTCAGAGATGCCTTCGTAAACAATATCAGCAATCATTTCCGGATCGTTTAACATTTCCGTGACTTCCTGAGCATCGTTGTCCTGGTCGAACTCGGGCAGTTCTTCTCCTGGTGCCGGTTGTTCTACATCATCTAAACCAGACATTTCTAACTCAATTTCATTTAAGGATGAATCAGACATTATGAGTTACCTCCTAACATACCGAAAGCCGGTTTTTTTGGTGTTTCTTTTTTGGGAGGCTCATCTAGTGAGCTAGTTGGTTTTTTTATGGACGTCTTTTCAACTGGCACCGGCTTTTTATCCTGGTCTGGCTTTTTGGCTGGCACCGGCTTCATGATTTGCTCAACTTCTTTTTTTAGATTTTTTTTGTCCGTTTCATTAATGGTTTTATTAACTGCTAAATCGACAGGGCGCATTTTTGCTTTGAACATAGCACCGCGAGTGCCGCCATGCGTTAAAACTTGTATTGAACAATCAGGACAGTAGTAATAAGGATTTTCATTTTTATCCAGACGGATTTCACCATCAGGAAAACCACAAAAACATTTTATAAATCCGATAGGGGCTTTTTTAGACATTGGGACACTCTCTCATTTAAGGTTTTGTACTCAATAAATAATGCCGCTGTTAATTCATGCTGCATTTTTATTGCCTTTGAGACTTCCCCGACCTTTTTCATTAATTGCATCGCAGTGAGGCCTTGCAACCCTTCCACAATACAATTAAATTCTTCAACTTTATTTTTTAACTGGCTTTCAGTCATGTTATTCATGTCAACCATAACCAAATTCCCTTTTATACTTATCAGGCTGTTTAATTCGCTTTGAACCACCTGAAAAGTTATCCCCCATTATTAAACTAACCGAATAACTTGACCCCGTGAATTCGACTGAGCCTATCCAGATAACCTCATTTAAATCTAATCCCTCTCCATGAATCATTGCCTTGCGAAGTTTTACTTTAATTAAATTTCTATCTTTCTTTTTTTCATCTTTGAATATATCGCGCCACTTACACCGCGCCACCCTTCCCGCTTGCAATCCCTCGATCCCTGCATCACGTACAACGAGAACACGTTCTTTTTTAGTCATTGCATCCCATCGTTTACCGTGGACGGCGTAGAGGCAGCCATAGGAGCGCACACGGCGAAAAGTTTTAAAGGGTTTATCGATGCTGCCGGTGGGTATACGGTGAGAATCCCACCACTCGATAAAGCGGGCATCTGGCCAATCAGTAATGCCGGGGGCTTCACTGGTGCCATCTTTTGATTTTTGTTCAGATTTCACGCCCACGATTGTGGCTGCGTATTTAATAAGTTCGAGAATAGACTCTTTGATTGCTTGCGTTTTGTTTTCAATATCACCATCAACGGCAATCTCTTGAATATATAAATTTGTCCCCCATTCAGCCCGAACTCTTTTAAAGTCAAGTTGACCTTTAACCAGGATGATCGCATTAAGGTGGACGTTCCATTGACCCGAAGCTGAAAGTGGATCCTCTTGTACAACAAGCGCACCTTTAAAGTCTGCAATCGGTTCACCTTTTGTTTTAGATATCGGCTGCTGCCCTTTGTACTTTTTAGGTATGACGCAAATCGCGCCCTCTTCAAACGCAACTTTGCAGAACTCATACTCTGGCCTTATGAATTGATTGAACTTGTTGAAAATATCTTCTTTACCGAAAAGAAGTTCACCCGGGTAATAATTTTTAGTTGTGGGCACCATGTAAAAAGCTCGATGCATTGGGGACGCATCGAGAAAATCTGTGATTGATTGATTATAAAAATTGTTTAAGCGTTGAGTCTCTTCACGTGATTCATCCGGGCAAAGTTTTACCAGGCCGCATTTAGAATCCCATGCCACCATCAGACCACCGTCCGGCTTTTGTGCCACTGGCCCAGTTTGTCTACAGTCTTTTAAACGTTCAGAAATTCCTAACAGATCAACGCGTTTGTTTCTACGTGCCACGCCTTCAATGTAATCTGCCAGCATTAATTCCATATCACGGCGTTTTTTATACCCTTCCATCATGTCACTGAGTTCATCACGTGCTAACTCAATTTCATCATGTGAAAGACATTGAGATACTTCAACCGAGTTCACCTTGTCATAGCGTTGAACTTTGTCTACTTCTCTTTGAATGTGCCACGGTATAGAGCGGGCATCCGGGTTACGGGCTGCCCACTCCATGATTTTACTTTCCGCTTGTTGCTGTACCAAATTAGTCATTATTTTTGTTGGAAATAATCACACGCTAGAGCTTCAGCATTTACACGGCCACCGTGACACGGGGAACCGGGATGGTTACATTCATTCGTTTCTAACCAGTTATCACAATCACCGCATAACTGCGGTTCATCTTTTTTACTTTCCGTTGTTGTTTTCTTTGTTGCTTTTTTCTTATTCACTTTTCTTTACCTCTTTTCTGTTATAAAAAACGTTCTTTTGTTGCGTTATCAAAAGCTTGGGAGATATATCGGTCCCGACTTTTATTAAGCCGGTCACAAGCTAAATGAATAACAGATTCATTAATACCGGCTTCCTGCCCGATGACTGTTAGGGAGACGATCACATCTTTCATAAAAAAAGAGATCGCTCTTTCTTCTTTGCTTAATTTTGTTTCAGCCATTACCACACCACCCCGACAGAAAACAAAGCAATCAAACCTATTAAATTAATTAGTGACACTGTATGTGCTCTTTCAACCCTGAATGTGCGACCAATGAATCAATTAATACAAACGTTTGATCGTTAATCCTTTTGCTTGCGTCCATAACAAGTTGATAGTCACCAGTTACAAGCCCTTCGTAATACGAATCCATAAACGCCTCGACTTTACTTAGAAAATCTTTTTTAATTGTTTCCAGCTGTAAATCTTTTTTACTCATGACTTTACCGCCAAGTTATAAATTTTTTCTTGAACATCGTTAGGAATCTCTTCCCAGTTTTTTCGTGCAACGTTGTGAGCGTTAGGGGCTGAATAAGTACGAACGGGGTCACGTTCAACGGGGACACCGACCATGATTAATACATCACGTCGAGACTGATAATTTAAGAAACGCCAGAACGCGGTCAGAGGGATACGCTTTGCTTCAGTTATGCTCATAACTGCATTACTTTTAATTTTAGGTTTTGAGGCTCGTTGAATGTTAAGCCGTTCTTCTTACCCTCGCGCATCATGTCCAGGACTTCGGGCATGTGCTTTTCTAGCCAGGCAGCTTTTTCTTTTCTGGTTTGGATGGCAGCGTAAAAACAGCAACAGTCATTTTCTATAACTGTTTCCATTCGTGGGTCAGCAATAAATAATTTATGGAGGTTACACTTAGCACCAAACAAAGTGCCTTCGGCATGGAAGCAATTAAAGCAGTTTTTTGTTTTACTCATTAGAATCAGCCTCAAGCCAGTATTGAAAAATAATAGTGACTTCATCAGCTTCAACCTGTTTAACAAGTAGGTCAGCTTTTAGGCCGGCTGCTTTCGCTCTAAAGTCAATTACTGGTGCATGAATCCTGTCAAAGATCTCGCGCGTTTTAGGAATGATGTAAATTAGTGTTCCGTTTGCTGCTACTAACATGATATTTCCCCTTTTCCGTTTTTGATTAATTTCCCCATTTAAGACCGGTTAAATGGCGGGTATCCGATGCCTCGGTCACCCGCCCCGGTGGACGTGGGGAAGTCTCAAAACGAAAAGTAACATGAATTGTTACTAAGTAACAAGCATTGTTACCGTTGCAGGTAACATGACTATTGACTACCCTTACCGTTACGGACGGGAAATCAGGGGAAATCCATGAAAACAGTTGAATATTTAGATGAAATTAAGAAAGCCCACCCCGATACGGACGGTAAGCCAGCGTCCGACTATCGGGTGGCAAAATTGCTAAAAGTAGCAAAAGCAACAGTTAGCAAATACAGGTTACACGGGACATGTTTTGATGATGAAGTGGCAGCACGTGCCGGTGACCTATTGGACATGCCCGCCTATATTGTAATTATCGACATGCATTATGAACGTGCACAGAAAAAGAAAAACACTCAAGTGATGCAAGCATGGGAAGACATTGCGAAAAAATTAACAGGGACAGCTGCGGGGATTTTATTGACCGCTTCATTGATTGCACCTCAACCGGTGAAGGCCGATCAATTTAACATAACACCTTTACCGGCCTCTCTTAACAATAATAACTATTATGCCGCTTTTAATGTTAATATGCTCCAATGCATAATTTATAGGGGTTTACTGAAGTTATAACCCTGTATAGTCACACCATTTAGCTGTGTCACCATCTGTAACGCGTCTAATGTTTCAACACCTCCAAAGACATTATCAATACCTAAGCTGCTACTCATGGCGACAATTGCACGAACTATATCCTGTAGATATTTATTGTTGTGGAAACCTGTATTCAATATACGATTAATTTGTATAACATCTAATTAGGTCTCGCCATGATTGTTTACAAAACAAGTGATTATGACTAAAGTCGGAAGACGGCATTACCGATACTTAATTAATACAGCTATATTAATAAAAAAAGTTTAAACAAATAAAGGAACCATTATTCGAGTAAACAA
>Ga0316209_1001704_pt1 | contig 21024 bp, 19 predicted proteins | sample 6monopyrite_MG_FD_204945 | JGI IMG/M metagenome (GOLD analysis project Ga0316209, IMG submission 204945) | Microbial mat bacterial communities from mineral coupon in-situ incubated in ocean water Damariscotta River, Maine, United States -... | ecosystem: Environmental > Aquatic > Marine >...
GCCTTTAGCCCATGAATCCCTGGAGCATGATCGCGATGACGAGGCCGTAAATGGCGATCGACTCGATGAGAACCATGCCGAGGATGAAGTTGGTGAACATCGCGCCTGCGGCGCCCGGGTTGCGGGCAATACCGGCGGTCGTGTTACCGGCCGTGAGGCCCTGGCCGATGCCACAGCCGAGACCGGCCATGCCGACCGCGAGGCCAGCACCGATGCCGAGGCCACCAACGCCTTCACCACCGCCCGCGGCGAGAGCAGCGGTCGGAACGAGGAAGAGGACGAGGGCCCAAACGAGGACGTTGACAATACGACGCATTGTAATTTTCCTTTTTTTGATCGAAAACCAACCAAGCGGCGAGAGCCCCTTGTTTGATTGTCGAGACCCGAGAGCCCGGTGGGCTGTACCCATTTCGGGTTGGGTCATTCTATTCGTGACGGGCATAACACCCATCAAATCTCAGCACGGAGCCTGTCTCCGCACCTTTCGCACCGCTTTGAAGAATTCACCTTCACTTCACCGCGACCTACCGAGACAAGCTCGGTGGATCTACAGGCCTTCGACGATCTTCCCCCATCTCCGGCCTGCTGATAAAGATCAATGTGGTTCTTCGAGCGCCTGCCCGATGTAAATCATCGTGAGAAGCGCGAAAACGAATGCCTGCAGGAAGCTCACCACCATCCCGAGACCCATAAAGATCGCGGGAATGGCAAAGGGAACCATCCCGAGGAAGATCACGATCACCTTGTGATCCGCGAACATGTTGGCCAGGAGACGAATCCCCAGCGTAATGATACGAGCGATATGGAGCACGAGTTCGAGGGGCAGGAAGATCGGGGTCATCAAGCGGATGTGATAGTGCTTGCCGCCGATTTCCTTCTCCATCAGGGAGGGGCCCATGAACTGGTAGATGTACTTCCAGCCGTGCTGCTTGATGCCGACAAAGTTATAGACGGCAAACGAGATGATGCCGAAGGCGAAGGTGATATTCGCATCACCCGTCGAGCCCAGCAGGCCGGGCACGAGGCTCATGAAGTTCGACACGAGCACGAAGAAGAAGATCGTGCCGACGACTGGGAAGTAGCGTCGCCACTCTTCGCCGATCGTGCTTTCGCCGAGGTCGCCCAGCGCTTCGATCATGACTTCCATGACGTTGCGGATGGACATTCCCTCTTCGGGAAGCACGCCGCCGCCTTCGCCCGCAACCGCTCGCTTGACGGAAAGGCCGGCAAGAATCAGCAGGGCGGCTGCGAATGCAGCGGAGAGGTAGATCCACTCGGTGTGGAGCATATGAGCCAGGTCGTGAAAGACGTTCATCGTTCGCTTTCTTCTTCTGAGATCGGCTGGCCGTCTTCACCAAGGATCACATCCTCAGGACGGTCAGAATATTTCGAGGTGAAGAGACGGCCGATCTGAAACAGTCGGGAGTCTTCACCTTCATCGATGCCGTCTTCCAGGAAGACGGGCAGCGTCGCCGGATCGACGACCGGAGGTCGGTTGATCCACGCGTCGATTACGGTTGCGGGCATCGCGATGGAAAGCCCGACGACGAAAGCCACCGGGTGAGCGCCCGAGGTCATCGTCAAATAGATTGCGGTTCCCAGCAGCATGAAGCGAATCGCGAGTCCGCCCACCCAACCACCGGACATCATCTCGCCGGCGAAGAGCTTGCGCGCAGCGCGATGAATCGCGCCGAGATTGATCGCTTCGAGAAAGGCACCCGCCGCAAGACTGATTGCGAAAAACGGGGTCGCGAACGCGAACGACGCAGCGACCGCCCCGGCCGAGAGGCCGAGATTCCACTGTTCGACTGTCGCGAGTCGTGTATTTGCCAATTCGAAGTCGGCCAATCCGATCTTCACTCCCGCCTTTTGCCCGCGTTAGACCGCGTTAGGGCTAGGCGTCTTTTTCGTTCTTGTTCTGGGTTGGGTCTGTCGTTTGTTCGGCGGGCTCTTCTGGATTCAACTCTTTTCCGAGCCGCACCAGTCTGAGCACCATGGCCGCGAATCCGATGACGACGCCGATCAACAAGCCCCAGGGAGCGCTGTCCCAGTACTTATCCGCGTAGTATCCGAATCCACATGCGACCAAGACCGCGCCGACAGCCTCGAAGGCTCCTTGATAGGCATCGCTTCCTGCCCGGGCGGTCGCTCTCTTCAAGCGTTCGCGCCCCGGGTATTCGGGCGGATGACTCACGGATTCCTCACAGGCCCTGCTGAGGCGGAACGCCCGATTGGCGTGGTCGAGAATTCACAGTGAATTCCCCAGGACGACAAACGGATGTGTCACGAGCTCAGGCTACGGACGCGAGATTGTCCGACCGCGAAGGGCCGGAAATCGGCGCGCAGCATAGCCTTTTGACATGGGTGCCTCAATTGCCTGCAACGCTCGGCGGCGGGGGCAACTGGGTCGAGTCAGGCCTCTCAGTATCTGGGACGGCGCCTGATTGTGAGAATCGGCGCTATTTCGCGCGAGCGACCCGGGCCAGCGAGCGATCCGCGGCATCTAGAGTCGCCTCGATGTCCTTCTTCTTGTGTGCGAGGGACACGAAACCCGCCTCATAGGGCGAAGGCGCCAGATAGACCCCCTCTTCGAGCATCGCGGCGAAGAAGCGCCGGAAGGCAGCTGCATCACTTTGCTGCGCCTGGGCGAAGTCGTCCACGGGCCCCTTCTGGAAGAAAAAGCCGAACATGCCGCCGATGCTGCGGGTCGTGAGCGGAACGCCGTGCGCCTCGGCTCGGGAGGCCAAGCCCTCCATCAGGGTCGCCGCGGTCTTCGTCAGGGTCTCGTAGACCCCAGGCACCTCGAGCAGCTCGAGGGTTTTCGCGCCGGCCGCAACAGCCAGCGGGTTTCCCGAGAGCGTTCCGGCCTGATAGATATCGCCTTCCGGCGCGATCCGGCTCATCAGGTCCTTGCGGCCGCCGTAGGCTGCCGCCGGCAGTCCCCCGCCGACAACCTTGCCAAGCGTCGTGAGGTCCGGCTTGATCTTGTAGTGCCGCTGGGCCCCACCCTTGGCCACACGGAAGCCGGTCATCACTTCGTCGAAGATCAAGATCGACCCGTATTCGTCGCAGATCTCGCGAAGGCCTTCGAGAAAGCCCGGGCGCGGCGGGATGCAGCCCATATTGCCGGCGACGGGCTCGACGATGATCGCCGCGATGTCTTTGCCCCATCGCTTGAAGGCCTTTCGGGTCGCGATCAGATCGTTGAAGGGCGCCACCACGGTTAAGTCAGTCATCGCCTTCGGCACGCCGGGCGAACCGGGAATGCCCAGCGTCGCGACACCGCTTCCCGCCCCAACAAGCAACCCATCCGAATGCCCGTGGTAACAGCCGTCGAATTTGAGAATCCGCGAGCGACCGGTCACCCCGCGAGCGAGTCGAAGCGCGCTCATCGTGGCTTCGGTCCCGGAACTCACCATCCGAACCTTCTGCACCGAAGGCAACGCCCGCCGAATCGCTTCCGCGAGATCCGATTCCCGCGCCGTCGGTGCACCGAAACTCGTGCCGAGCGCCATCGCTTCGCGCACCGCTTTCAATACCTGCGGATGCGCATGGCCGAGGATCATCGGCCCCCAGGAACCGACGTAGTCGATGTACTCGTTGCCATCGACGTCGCGGATTCGCGCGCCCTTCGCGGACTCAATGAACGGCGGCGTGCCCCCCACGGAACCGTAGGCACGAACGGGACTATTCACGCCCCCCGGAATCGAACGCTTCGCGCGGCGAAACTCGCGCCGCGACCCCTCAAAGGTCATGGCTCTATTCGTCCTCGTCCGCTTCCGGAGCGTCCGTCTCCGCGTCGCTCGTATCGGTGCTGTCGTCGGCTGCAATTTCCGCGGGTGCATCCGTGGCATCTGCCGCGATCACCGCTTCACCTTCCGTGTCGACGATGTCTTCTTCTGCGAGTCGCGCGATCGAGACAAGCTTCTCGTCTTCATCGAGCCGCATAACACGAACACCTTGCGTCGCGCGACCCATCGAAGAGATGCCGTCGACGGGACAGCGCAAGACCTTGCCGCCATCCGTAATCAGCATGACGTCATCGTCATCCACGACCTGAGCGATGCCGATCACCGGCCCGTTCCGCTCGTTGGCGCGGATATTGATGATGCCCTGGCCACCGCGCTTCTGCGGTCGGTAGTCGTCGAGGGGCGTGCGCTTGCCGTAGCCGCGTTCCGTTGTCGTCAGGATTTCCGCATCGCCGGAGAGAATCTCCATGCCGATCACTTCGTCCTCGTCAGCGAGTGCGATCCCGCGAACACCCGTCGCCGTGCGACCCATCGCGCGAGCATCGGATTCCGGGAAGCGAATCGACTTACCCATGCGCGTGGCGAGGAGCACGTCGTCGCTGCCACTCGATCGACCCGCCGAGATCAGATGATCGTCGTCGGAGAGGTTGATCGCGATGATGCCGGCCTTGCGCGGATTCGAGAACGCCGAGAGAGACGTCTTCTTGATCACGCCCTTGCGCGTCGACAAGATGATGAACTCGTCGCTCGCATCTTCAAAGCTGCGAACCGGGAGCATCGTCTGCACCTGCTCGTCCGCCTGCATCTGCAAGACATTGACGATCGCCTTGCCCTTCGCGGCGCGGCCGAGCTGAGGCAGTTCATGCACCTTCAGCCAATGCAACCGGCCGAGATTGGTGAAGAAGAGCAGGTAGGCATGGGTTGAAGCCACACCGAGATGGCGCACGAAATCTTCTTCGCGGGTCGCCATGCCCTTCGCGCCCTTGCCGCCGCGTCGCTGCTGGCGATACAGGGTGACCGGGTTGCGCTTGATGTACCCGAGGTGGGACAGGGTGACGACCATGTCCTCTTCGACGATGAGATCTTCGTTCGTGATCCCATCGATCGCGGGAGCGAGCTGGGTTCGTCGTTCGTCCCCGTACTTCGCTTCGACTTCGCGCAGCTCGTCGACAACAACGATCAGAATGCGCTCGTCGCTCGAGAGCAGGTCCTTCAAGTCGGCGATCTTCTCGCGCAATTCCGCGAGTTCATCGAGCACGCGCTGGCGTTCCATCGCGGTCAGCGCGCGCAGGCGCATGTCGAGGATCGCCTGGGCCTGCCGCTCGGACAGGTCGAAGCGTTCCATCAACTGGCCGCGGGCCGTTGCCGCGTCGGGTGCAGCACGAATCAGCGCGATGATCTCGTCGAGATGATCGAGGGCGATCGCGAAGCCTTCGAGGATATGCGCTCGGGCTTCCGCCTGGGCGAGATCGTAGATCGCGCGGCGGATGACGACTTCTTTGCGGAACTCAATAAAGTGTCGGAGTGCTTCCTTGACCGAGAGGGTCTGGGGGCGGCCGTTGACGAGGGCGAGCAGGTTCACACCGAAGGTCGTCTGGAGCGGCGTCATCTTATAGAGCTGGTTCAAGAGAACGTCTTCCGCGACATCCTTCTTGAGCTCGATGACGATCCGCATACCCTCGCGACTCGATTCGTCGCGCAGGTCGGAGATGCCTTCGATGCGCCCTTCTTTAACGAGGTCTGCGATTCGCTCGAGAAGCAGCGACTTGTTGACCTGGTAGGGGATCTCCGTGATGACGATCCGAACGCCGCGCTTGTACTCCTCGAACTCCGCTTGCGCGCGGAGGGTCAGATGGCCTCGGCCGGTCGCGTAATAGCTTCGGATGCCGTCGGTTCCGCAGAGCATCGCGCCGGTCGGAAAGTCCGGCCCGGGCATCTTCTCGAGCAGATCGTCGAGGGTGCAGTCGGGGTTTTCAGCTTCAAGAACGAGCGCAGCGGTCAGCTCACTGAGGTTATGTGGCGGGATATTGGTCGCCATGCCGACGGCGATACCCGCAGAACCATTCGCGAGGAGATTCGGGAAGCGCGCGGGAAGAACGATCGGCTCTTCCATCTGACCATCGAAGTTCGGCTGATAGTCGACGGTCTCGCGATCGATATCGCGCAACATTTCTTCGGCGAGCTTCGCGAGTCGCGCTTCCGTATATCGATAGGCTGCGGCGGAGTCGCCATCGATCGAGCCGAAGTTGCCCTGGCCATCGACGAGGGGATACCGGAGCGAAAAGTCCTGGGCCATGCGGACCATCGAGTCATAGACCGCTGAGTCGCCGTGGGGGTGATAATGCTTGAGCACTTCGCCGACGACACCGGCCGACTTCGAGTAGGGCCGGTTCGGAAGCAGACCTTCCTGGTGCATCGCGTAGAGAATGCGGCGATGGACGGGCTTCAGGCCATCGCGCACGTCCGGCAGCGCACGGCTGATGATGACCGACATCGAATAGGCAAGGAATGACTCCTTGACCTCGTCCTCGATGTTGACGGTCGGGAAGCTGTCGTCCGGCGTGTACGGCGTACCTTCGCCGCTACCGTCGCCGTCACCGGGGCCATCGCCGGTCGGATCGTTGGGATCGTCAGACACTTCTACTTACACCCATCAGTTCTTATACGTCGAGGTTCGCAACGCTCAGCGCGTTGTCTTCGATGAAGCGTCGGCGCGGTTCGACGACGTCCCCCATCAAGGTCGTAAAGACGTCATCGGCTTCGACACCGTCTTCGACGCGAATCTGGACGAGGTTCCGGTTTTCGGAGCTCATCGTGGTTTCCGCGAGCTGGTCGGGATTCATTTCGCCAAGGCCCTTGTAGCGCTGGATTGAAAGGCCCTTGTTCGCGATCTCAAGAATCTTGGCAAGTAGCGACGTGATCAGGATGAAGGTCTCTGGATCGCGGTCGCCGTGCTTGAGCGAATACGGCGAGGGGCCGAGCTCCGCGAGCTCATTCGCGAGCCGGATCATCTTCTGGAAATCGCCGGAGTTCACAAGGTTCGCATCCAGCGCGCTGCGCAAGGTTTGACCGGCGCGTCGTGTTTTCGCGACCAGCTTGAAACCGCTTCCGTCGAGTTCCGCTTCCGTCGACCAGCTGAGCTCGCCCACGATGTCCTCGCCATCGGCGGGATGCGCGCGATCGATTTCCGCATTGATCAGCGAAACGACTTCGTTCATCAGCACCTGTTCGTCGAGAAGGTCTTCGCGGGTCGGGCGCGCGACGTGAGCGGCAGCATCGACAACGCGTTCATCGAAGAGGCGGATATTGAAGTGGTCGAGTGAGCTTTGGCGGGAACTCGCATTCTTGAGAAGCAGGTTGAGCACTTCGCCCGAACGCTCGGTTCCTTCGCCGGTCGTCACCGTCGCACCATCGAGAGCCAAACCGAAGAGGTAATCCTCGAGTTCGATCTCGTCCTTCAAGTAACGACTGGACTTGCCACGCTTGACCTTGAAGAGCGGCGGCTGCGCGACATAGAGAAAGCCGCGCTCGATCAGGTCCCGCATCTGTCGGTAGAAGAAAGTCAGCAACAAAGTCCGGATATGACTTCCGTCGACGTCGGCATCGGTCATGATGATGACCTTGTGGTAGCGGGACTTCTCGGCCGTAAAGTCTTCGCCGATCCCAGTACCGAGGGCGGCGATGATCGCCTGAATTTCGGCACTCGCGAGCATGCGGTCGACCCGGGCTCGTTCGACGTTGAGGATCTTTCCACGAATCGGAAGGATCGCCTGGGTCTTTCGTGAACGGCCCTGTTTCGCGGTGCCACCGGCCGAATCGCCCTCGACGATGAAGATTTCACACTTCGATGGGTCGCGTTCCTGGCAATCCGCGAGCTTGCCAGGAAGGCTGAAGTCCGAGAGCGCGCCCTTGCGCCGGGCTAGATCTCGGGCCTTTCGGGCCGCTTCGCGCGCCCGAGCGGTATCGACAATCTTCGCGACGATCGGCTTCGCGACCCGGGGGTTCTCTTCCAGGAAGCTCGTGAGCTGCTGATAGACGATGCCTTCAACAACGCCGCGTACTTCACTGGTACCGAGCTTCGTCTTCGTCTGGCCTTCGAATTCGGGCTGCGGAACCTTGACCGAGATCACGGCGGTCAGCCCTTCTCGAAGATCTTCGCCGGAAACCGAAGGCGCATCGTTCTTGCCCTTTGCGCCCTGTTTAGCGCCCTGTTTCCCGCCACCCTTGGTGTTCGCCGCGATATATCGGTTCAGGGTTCGGGTGAGTGCCGTGCGGAAGCCGACGAGGTGGGTCCCACCTTCTACGGTGTTGATGTTATTCGCGAAGGAGTAGACCGACTCGTTGTAGGAGTCGTTGTACTGAAGCGAGACTTCGGCGTCGACCGTGACTTCGCGGCCATGATCGTTGAAGGTGCGCTGTCCCGAGAGGAAGATGGGTTCGGGATGAAGGGGGCTTCGTTTTTCGTTGAGATGCTCGACGAACGAGTTGATGCCGCCTTCGTAACAGAAGTCATGGCTCTTATCGTTGCGCGCGTCACGGATGATGATGCGCACACCCGCATTCAAGAACGAGAGTTCGCGAAGCCGCTTCGAGAGCACGTCGAAGGAAAATTCCGTAACCGCGAAGATGTCGGGATCGGCCAGGAAACGGACTGTTGTGCCGGTATCCGAGGTGTCGCCGATTATTTCGAGTCCGGTAGTTGGTGTGCCGCGTTGGAAGGCTTGCTTGTGAATCTTCCCGGCGCGCTTGATTTCGACGTTCAGGTCGGTCGAAAGCGCGTTCACGACGGAGATACCAACACCGTGGAGTCCGCCGGATACTTTGTAGGAGTTCTCGTCGAACTTCCCGCCGGCATGGAGCGTCGTCAAAACGACTTCACAGGCGGGCCGGTTCTCCGTCGGATGCATGTCCGTCGGGATGCCGCGACCATCATCAACAACGGTGATCCAACCATCTTCTTCGATGGTGACGGAGATCTCGCTGCAGAATCCTGCGAGGGCTTCATCGATCGAGTTGTCGACGATCTCATAAACGAGATGATGAAGGCCGTCGGGACCGGTCGTCCCGATATACATCGCGGGGCGTTTTCGAACGGGTTCGAGACCTTCGAGGACTTCGATGGAACTGGCGTCGTAGCTCACCGAGTTTTTTTCTCGCTCTCGTTGCTGCTGGCTGCATCGCTTGCCGAGGCGCAACTCGCCTTGACATGCGCAGGGTTCGCAGGGACTAACGCCTTCGAACCGATGTTCGATTCGGGGCGTTTCTTGCGAAGGGTTCACCTCTTGAACGCAGCTCTCACGAACTTCGAGAGAGAGGCTCCGAGAGGAGGATGGACCCCAGGTCTTCCCCGGCGATCCGACGGTCGCGCGAGCCTTTTCCGAGAGTTCCTGCGCGGGAATTCCGGGGTGCGGGCTCGCGTCCCCAAATGCGTCTAGAACGCGCTGGGAGAGTACCTAAACCCCGAGGGTCAAGCAAAGGCGAGAACCGCCGTTTGCCTCGGCCAGGCGGCGTTCTCCGGCCCGTGAATATGGGAATTCTACGGATCGGCCTTTTCCCCGGGGAAAATCAACCGGGAAGGGCGGAAAACTAGCTGAGGGAGAGTAATCGAGACCCCCCTTGGATGGAGGGTCTCGGATCTACTCAAATCCGCTCAAATTCGCATCGGCATCACGACCGCGAGGGTCTTTTCGTCATCCGGTGGTGTGACTCGGGAGGGGGAAAGCTCGTCCTGGAAGGAGAATCGGATCTCTTTCAGCTGGACCGCGTTGATCGCGTCGAGCAGATAGCGAGCGTTGAAGCCGATCGTGAGCGGATCGCCCGCATAGTCGACATCGAGTTCCTCACGCGCATCACCCAGGTCCGGATTATTCGAAGTGATCACGAGTTGGCCGTCCGCGAGCTCAAGCTTCACGGCACGACTGCGTTCCGACGAAAGAAGCGCAACTCGCCTCACAGCCTGCACGAGTGAATCCGTTGGCAAGATGAGGTGACGGGTCAGATCCTTCGGAATGACCTGGTTGTAGTTCGGGAACTCACCCTCGATGAGTCGCATCACGAGAGTGACGTCACCCTTCTTGGCGAGACCACTGTTATTCGCGAAAGCGAGTTCGATCTCTTCGTCATCGTCCTCGTCGACGAGACGCTTCAATTCACCCAAGCCCTTGCGGGGAATGATCACTCCACTCGCAAGCGCACTTGCATCACCTTCGATTTCACGATCGACGCAGGCGAGTCGATGTCCATCCGTCGCGACAAGGCGAATCTCGTCTGTTTCCCCAAGAACCTCGAGGTAGACGCCATTCAGGTTGTATCGGGTCTCATCGACCGACGCGGCATACATCGTTCGCTCGATCATTGCCGAGAGCACTGCAGCCGATACGGGAACCGTCTTCTCCGGGCTGAATTCGGGCAGCGTGGGATATTCCTCAGCTGCGGTTCCTGCGAGCGTAAAGCGACTTCGATTGCAGCGAATCTCAAGATACGAGTTCGCCGTAGCTTCGAGTTCGATCTTCTCGTCGGAAAGCTCTCTCACAATTTCAAAGAGCTTCTTTGCCGATACCGTAAGGCCACCGGCTTCGGTCACGTTCGCGACATGCTGACTGCGTACACCGACTTCAAGATCGGTTGCGGCGAGTTGAAGTCGCGCGTCGTCACCTGTGGTGGGTGCTTCGATTAGAACGTTGGCGAGGATCGGCATCGAGTTTCGCTTCTCGACGATCGATTGAATACGACCGAGCCCTCGGAGGAACTCGGACTTTGTGATCGAGAGTTTCATCCGCTCTCTCTTCTGTTGGGAGAATTTAAATTAAAGAGTAGAAGTAGAGAGTGACAGTCGATCGGACAAAACCCATCCAACGCCTTAATGACATTGGGGTTTCCGAGTTGTCCGTACATTGTCGAGGCGTGTTTTCTCGACAGGACGAAGAGGGGGTGACGTCAAGACTCCAGTTCTGTCGGCAGAGTAACACGACGACGGCCCGACCGAAGCAACGACCGTTGCGAAACCGCGACGTGCTTCGCGGCGCTGGAATCGAGGCGGATTCGCAAGGATCGAACGCTATTTTGGTGGAGACGCAGGAAGCGAAAATCCTTGCATTGACAGGGGCCTTGCGTCGCCGGTAAGCTCCCGCGCTTCCCCAATGCCCCTGGGATTTCGCTCTGCATGACCGACCCCGTCGGAGATGCAGTGTCGCATTATTCGGGGCGTATCCTCGATTCGAGCCCCGATTCGCTTGATCCGCAGGGTTTGGGGTGATTCCGATCCCGCGCTGTCATTCACAGTCGCGGGAATATCAAGATTCCAGCGTATTGAAGATGGGTCAGCTCGGGTATCCGGCCACTCTTCAAGCGCGAACAGAACGCGGTCGCATCTCATCAGACCGCCAGAGAGTGAGGATCCGCAGCGATGAAGCGGACATTTCAGCCCAGCCGAATCAAGCGTCTCCGCAAGCACGGCTTCCGTGAGCGGATGAAGACCAAGTCGGGTCGCGCAATCCTGAAGCGCCGCCGCGCCAAGGGTCGCAAGCGCCTCGCCGCGACCGTCGCCTCCAAGTAGCGGCACTCTTTCGTGAGTTCCGGTTCGTGAGTTCCGCCTTGTTCGTGAGTTCCGACTTACCGGAGTTCCGAGTGAGCTCGGCGTGACGTCCGTTGGGACGACCGGCCCGTTTCTGCGGTCGGAACGCCTCTTGGATTCGAAGGATTTTCGACGCGTCTTGCGTCGTGGGCGTCGACGTGCGCATAAAGACCTCGTTGTGATTACGACGCGGAGTTCAGATTTTCCCAAAAAAACCGGTGGTTTAGAGGGGGATTTGCCGACTCCAAGTCGGCTCGGACTGACCGTGAGCCGAAAGGTCGGGAACGCCGTCGTCCGGAATCGATTTAAGCGCCGGACTCGAGCCTGGTTTCGGGCTCGTCGCTCCGATTTTCCCGAAGCGATCGATTTGGTCGTGATTGCACGCAAGTCCGGTGGCCAGCTCAGTTATTCGGAGCTCGACGACCGCTTGAGCAAGCTCCTCGACCTGCCGCGCAAGGAAGGGGAAAGATGAGCACCTCGGACTCTCCCCTCGGGAAAAATGCGCCCTGGCCGATCCGCTTTCTCTTTCTTCTATACCGGGGCGGGCTTCGCCCCATTCTTGGATCGGGTTGTCGATTTGAGCCGAGCTGTTCTGTCTTCACAGAGCAAGCGATCGCTCAGCACGGAATCTTTCGGGGCGCTTCCCTCGGCGTGCGAAGACTCCTCCGTTGCCATCCCTTTCATCCCGGTGGATTTGATCCCGTTCCTTGATCGCGTCTTTGTGCGCACCTGATTTTTCGTTCGCTCCTCCTCTTCTGGCTCTCTTCCTTCCCCTCGCCCGTACCGCGACATCGCCCGCGTCCTGAGACGCACCGCAAAGGTTCTCATCTCCTTGGATCGCAATACCGCTTTCGCTTTCGCGCTCTCGATGCTCGTCTTCGCCACGTACACGATGTACCAGGGGGAGCGACGGGCTGAGCAAGCGCTCGCGCTGGAAGAGCAGAATCGGATCGAGGCGTCTGCGACGGCGAATCGTGAGGCGAACGGCGAAATCGAGTCGTCAGTGGATGAATGGGGTAACGCGCCGGCTGCGGAAACTGCCTCTCCCTTCGCGGGTGCGGACGCTGCGCCGTCGAACCCCACTCCGACTCCGGCTCGCAGGCCCGCGCGAAACATCGCGGTTCGCGAGCTCACGCTTCAGAACGCGCACGTCGTCGCGAAGATTACGAATGAACCGGGCTTGATCGCAAGCTGGAAGCTTCGTGAATTCAATGAGCGTCTGCCGGACGGCGATGTGCAAATCGAATTGGTGAACGAAGACACGCCGATCTTCGCAACGGATGTTGGTGGGGTTGCGGGAGCAAGTTTCCTCAAGCAGCGCTTTGAAGTCGTCTCTTCCGACGCCCGACAAGTTGTGCAGCGTGCTGCGAACAATGGCGGGGTGCTGACCCGGACGATTCGCCTCGATCCCGATGGATACGGCTTTGATCTCGATCTCGTGTTCGAGAGCCGACGTACGGACCCGGTAGATGCAAGTTTCGCCGTTCGGATTCCGGCGCGCGTGTCTGAGCGCCCCGATTTTCGCGAGACTTCTTTACTTGCTTATCGCGAGAGCGAGGGCGTCGCACGCGAGTTGGTGAATGGGGTCGGGCAGGCCGGCTTCTTTAGCTTCGGCTCGCCAGCTTCACCCCGACAAGAAATCGAAGGACGGCAGAAATGGGCCGGCTTCGATGCACAGTTCTTTACCGGCGTGGTGATTGATCCGGACGATACAGGCCGTCTAGACGTTGATTTCGTCGCGGAAGAGGTGGGTGAGCGCGCTCGGGTGGATGCGCGGCTTCCCGGGATTTCCGTGGGTTCTGGTGGTACAGCGCGCGCTTCGCTTCGTGGGTTCATTGGGCCAAAGACGTCGGACGCGCTGGCGGGTGCGAACGCGTCGCTTGAGGCTTCGGTGGATCGTGGTTGGAGCTGGCTCGAGCCGCTGACGCGTTTCTTCGAGGTCGCACTCGATTGGCTGTACACGATTATCCCGAACTATGGATGGGCGATCATCGTCCTGACGATCATGGTTCGGATTGTGACGGCGCCTCTCATGGTTCGGCAGATGCGCTCTGCGGAACGCATGCGTGAGGTTCAGCCGAAGATCAAGGCGCTGCAGGAACGTTATGCGGACGATCGGCAGAAGCAGTCCGAGGAAATGATGAAGCTCTATCGCGAGGAGAGTATCAATCCTCTCGGTGGATGTTTCCCTCTGCTGCTGCAGATGCCTGTCTTGATCGGTCTGTTCTATGCGCTTCGCACATCGATCGGCCTACGCCATGCGCCTTGGATTCTTTGGGTCGATGACCTTTCGCAGCCGGCGACGCTGTTCACGGTCCCGGGTCTCGATTTCCCGATTCGAATTTTGCCCCTGATCATGGGTGCCAGCATGTTTGTTCAGCAGAAGATGATGCCGCAGACCGGGATGGATCCGGTGCAGGCACGAATGATGCTGATCATGATGCCGGGCATGATGCTTTTGATTTCCTACACATTTCCCTCTGGACTCGTGCTCTACTGGACGGTGAGCAATCTGCTTGGCATCGCCCACCAGTATTGGGTTCGGAATCACCTGCAGCCCAAACAGGGCTGAACGCCTAACTAACGCGTCACGAGTACGCGGCGGCGACGACGAAGAAGAGAGACGACGATGTACGACCAGAAACAAGAACCGAATGAGTTCGTGGCGGACAGCCTCGAAGATGCACGCAGCCAGGCGGCTGAGTTCTTTGGCGTGGACGCTGCGGAACTGAAGGTGGTGGTTGCAGCAGAAGGTGAGATCTATGGCGCCGGTGGGCGCTCGGTGATCGTGGCTGTGCCGAAGGACGTGGCTGCACGCGGCCCGCGCCCAAGCAGTGATTCCGGTGACCGTGATCGCGGTGATCGTGGGGACCGCGGTGGGCGAGATCGGGATCGAGGGCGTGGCCGAGGGGACCGTGAGGATCGTGGCGGTCGAGGCCGCGGCCGTGGGGATCGCGAAGATCGTGGTGGTCGAGGGCGTGGCCGAGGTCGCGATGGCGAATCCCGAGGGGATCGTGGTGGCCGAGGGGATCGAGAGGCCCCGCGGGAAAAACTTGAAACGGTTGCTGCTGAGGCAGTCGCGGATTCCAAGGGAACGCCGAAGGGTGATATCGGATCCATCGGCGAGTTTCTGTTGGGAGCGGTCGAGCGCATGAAGCTTGGCAACTTCGAGATCTCCGAATCCAGCGAAGGCGACTTCCTGATCTACCAGCTCAGCGGGCCGGCGGCGGAAGCGCTTCAGAGCGGTGACGGGCGAGCGACGGACGCATTGCAGCTGGTCGCGAACCAGGTGTCGATGCGGCAGAGTGAAGACGCGCCTCGAATCGTGGTCGATGTCGAAGGTGGTGGCGACGAGCGTGAGACGACGCTGGGTCGGCTCGCGGAACGAGCTGTCAAGCGAGCCAAGGAGACGGGGCGGTCAATCGCGCTGGATCCCATGAATGGTCGCGATCGCCGCACGATTCACATCAACATCAAGGAAATCGAAGATGTCGCGACGATGAGTATCGGCGAAGGTCGGTACCGCCAAGTCTTGGTTGTCCCGGAAGGCGCGCCGGAATACGACGAGGCGGTCGAAGAATCCTCGTAAGCTTGATGCGCATTGGCTCAGCGTCATGCTGAGTTCGCGATGAGGGAAATCCCCGTGGCATGTTCCACGGGGAACACTCGAATCCCACACGGACGGAACACCGGCATTCAGCACTGCTAGATGAAACGTTCCCCGTGGAACGGAGCTCAAAATGAATGACGGCGACTCTCGACGACAAACCGAGGTCGCCGTCTTTTCATTTCTGGAGCGCGGTCTCGAGGAACTCGATCTCTCGGTCGAGCCATCTCAGATCCATGAGCTGACGGAGACCATTCTCCTTCTCGAAGAATGGGCCTCCAAGATCAACCTGACAGGACATCGTGGCGCCCTTGAGATGGCGGGCCGGCTGGTCCTTGATGCTGCTGCATTGAATGCAGTCCTGCCCGAACTCGCGGAAGTCGAATCCTTCGCGGACCTCGGAACCGGAGCCGGATTCCCTGGACTGCCCCTTGCGATCCTGAACCCTCAGGCCCAAGCCTATCTGGTCGACTCGCGACTCAAGCGGAATCATTTTCAGAGAGCCGTTCGCCGTGCTCTCCAGCTTGATCGTGTCCATCCAATTCTGGGACGCTCCGACGAAGTAGAGTCCCACCCCTGTGATCTCGTGATCGCTCAAGCAATGACTCAGCCGAAACGAGCGCTCGAGCTCATGGCACAATGGTCGAGTCCGAGCGGGATCCTCGTCCTGCCTGCTTCTGAATCCGCCGCTCCGCCCGAAGTGCCCAATGAATACGGACCTCCCGACCTTCACGAGTACATTGTGCCCCTCGTCGAAACACGCCGTCGCCTCTGGATCGTCCGTCCCACGGAAACCTAGGTTCAAGCCAGGTCTTCTCCTCTCGCAATCATCGCGGGCTGTGTTACCAAACGGTCAGGGACCGCCTCCTGATTCAGTCAGGAGGCCCGCACTGCGTAGCCTCACGGGAGGATTCGCGGCGGCCTAGCGATATCTGCCTTCCCGCTGAGCAATCGAGCACCTGCATGGCCTCCAGCCCATTTGTCATGGCCGTCGTCAACCAGAAGGGTGGCGTCGGAAAGACAACCTCCGCAGTGAACCTAGCGGCCTGCCTTGCTGCCTCTGAGCGCCCTACGCTTCTGATCGACATGGATCCGCAGGCGAATGCGAGCAGCGCATACGGAATCGTCAACGCGGAGCGTCAGATTTACGATGCCCTCATAGACGAAGCGCCCCTCACGCATTGCGCCTTCGAAACCGAGCTGGAGACCCTTCACGTCGTTCCAGCGGGCCGAGATCTCGTTGGAGCCGAAATCGAGCTGGTCGGAAAGGAATCCCGCGAATACCAGCTTGATCGAGCCATTCGATCAATGGGGGATGCCTACGAGATCGTTCTGATCGATTGCCCGCCGTCGCTTGGACTCTTGACGCTCAATGCGCTGACGGCCGCAGACGCGGTCCTCATCCCCCTTCAGTGCGAGTACTACGCGCTCGAGGGCCTCGCGAATCTCGTCGAGACCGTGAATCTCGTCCGCGGGCAGCTTAACCCTCGCCTCGACATCCAGGGCATCGTGCTGACCATGGCTGACCAGCGAAACAACCTGGCGCGACAAGTCGAAGCGGAAGTGCGCGGGCATTTCGGGGACAAGGTCTATCGCACCCGAATCCCTCGAAACGTACGCCTCTCGGAAGCTCCGAGTCACGGGCAACCGATCCTCCTCTACGACATCCATTCGAAGGGCGCAGTCGCCTACGTGAAGCTGGCCGACGAGCTCCTCACCCAGCTTCATCTAACCGGCCCACCGCGCAAGCCGCCCGTACTTCCTATCTCGGGCAACGGCCCGATCCCAACGATCGACGCGTCTCGTACCGAAGCGACCGCGAGCCAAGACCCGAACACGAGCGAACCCCCCGCCTAACAACGACGAAACACGCCCCGCATTCTACGACGATAAGAAGACGGGCAGGAGCACCAGAATGAGTCAGAAGCGCACCGCCCTGGGCCGCGGCCTGGGAGCACTGATCTCGAGCCCACCACAAGCCGCCGAGGCACCGACCGCACCGGCTCGCACACCCGCCGCTCCTCCGTCGACGATTGCGACGAATCCCGAATCTACACAATCCAGTGTCACTCAGGAGGAACCATCCGAAGCATCGAATTCGGCACCTACAGGCGCTCAGGAGCTCGATATCAGTATCGTGGTTCCGAACCCCGAACAGCCCCGACGCGAGTTCGATCCTGTCGCTCTCGAACAGCTTTCGCGCTCGATAGGCCAGCATGGTGTGCTTCAGCCTGTGGTCGTTAGGCGCGCAGCTGACGGGTACGAGCTGATCATGGGCGAGCGCCGTTTCCGAGCGAGTCAGCTCGCTGGCCGGAAGACCATTCCCGCGGTGATCCTCGATGTTGATCCCGCTGACCGACTCGAACTCGCGATCGTCGAGAACGTTCAGCGCCAGGACCTGAATCCAATCGAACTCGCACACGCGTATCAGGCCCTCGCTGACGCTGGACACACGCAGGAAGAAATCGGCCGACGGGTCGCGATGGATCGAAGTTCCGTCGCAAACCACATTCGACTGCTCGATCTCAGCCGCATGATTCAAACGGACGTCGAGAACGGGCGACTGAGCATGGGCCACGCAAAGGCGCTGCTGCAGGTGAGTGACGTCGAAGCGCGGGAAGGGCTCCGAGCCAAGATCCTGAGTGAGTCCCTCTCCGTCCGGGCCAGCGAGCGCGCAGCCCGCGACCTGAATGGCGGCGGTCGCCGAACCCCACCCTCCCGCGAGTCGACGACCCCACCCGCCCTCGACGCCGACACCCGCGCCTACATCGAGCGAATCGAACGTCGTCTCCAGACGAAGGTCTCCCTCCACCCGAATGCGGACGGTGGCGGCAAGATCGAGATCAACTACTTCAACCTCGAGGATCTCGAGCGGATCGGCAGAATGCTTCTCGGGGAGCCGCAATGACCCGAAAACTCACTCAGGGCGCGGGAGATGGGGGCGCAGTCGCCGTGGAACACCCGGAAATGCCCGCACTGGTCCCCGAGAACGGACGGTTCGAGGGCCAAATCGCGGTCGTCAGCGATACGAGAATCGATGGGGCGGTTCAGGGGAGCCTACGCGGGCCCGGCACCTTGCATCTCGGCGAAACCGCGCACATCGAAGGCGTAATCGATTGTGAGAGTCTGGTGAGCAAGGGACGAATCATCGGACCCGTTACGGCCCACAGCCGAGCCCGGCTCGCCGCGGGCACCCACCTCGAAGGCGACGTTGAGGCACCCAGTATCGAAGTCGACGACGATGCTGTCTGGAACGGCCGAGCGCGAATCGGCCAATGACGCCGCATTGCACCTCCATCCGCTCAACCCCCCCGAAAACCCTCTCCCGAAAGAACTTTCCGGGGTTCCCCCCGGTTGAATTGCCGCTGAGGCGGTGCAAGAATTGGCGCCGCTCGAGTCAGCCCTCCCATCGCGGATCGGCTCGGCATAGAGCGCGGCCCGAATCAGTCAACAAATCGTTGCGTCCCCCGCCGAAAGCCTGCTGAGGCGGTGATCGACCCTGCGTTTCGTGGTAACCACCCGAGGACGCCCGGGCCGGGCGTGCGCGAGAGATTCGGCCGAAGCCTCGCCACAGATCGAAACAGAACCGACGGAACCTCGAAGACCAGGGTCATCAGCCCTGCGCCGAGCCTCCGACTGAAGTCCTTCCTTCATTCATTCATGAAGAGGAGGGGCAACAGCCAACACCCAATGGACAATGACTGCGCGCTCGCGTGATGAACGCGGCGAATGGTGACCCTGCAATGGTGCGACACTCGATGCACACAAAGACTAAAGCGATCGAAACGATCCGAAGACGACGCCTAATGAAGTGGGTCGGGTCCTCGACGCTCGTTGCGACTCTCGTTGCAACGCCGACCTTCGCAGCCGACAGCCTGCAACTCATCCCCGACCTCGATCTCTTCGGAGCACTCGATGGCGTCGCGGGTTATGAGGATGATGGTGGCCTCGGTGCCATGTGGGTCATGCTGATCAGCTTCGTCCTTCTTATCTTTCCGCTGAATGCGCTGATCTTCCAGCCGATCTTCCGCGCACTTGATGAGCGTGCGGACCGAATCCAGGGCGCTCGCGATCGTTCGGGGCAGCTCGAACAAGAGGCGGACAGCGTCCTTGAGCGATACGAATCCGCAATTCGTGACGCGCGTGCTGAATCCGAAGAAGCGCGCCAGGCACAGCTTGCGACCGCTCGCGAAGAACAGACGAGCCTCACCACGGATGCTCGCAGCTCCGCGGAAGGCGAACTCGATCGCGCGCGCACGGAACTCAATCAGTCTCTCGAAGAGGCGCGTGCCACGCTCCGAGCGAGCGCCGACGACCTGGCGACCGCTGCGGCGGAACGAATCCTCGGAAGGCCGCTCTCGTGAATCGACCCTCGACTAACAGAAATATTTCCCGCCTCGCCTCGTTCGGTGCATTCGCCTTCGTGCTGCTTTCCTCGGGTCTCGCGTTCGCCGCAAGCGATCCCGACCAGGACCCGGTCATGGAAGCGGTGTGGCAGGGCGTGAACCTCGCGATCATCGTGGGCGTCATCATCTACTTCGGCCGCGGCCCGATCAGCGAGTTCTTCAAGGGACGACGCGACGGCATCCAGACCGAACTGAGCGATGCGGCTGAACTCCTTACGAAGGCCGAGCAGCGCAACGCCGAGCTTCAGCGCCGCCTCGTCGACCTCTCCTCGGAAGTCGATGGAATCCGCGCCTCTGCCACGCAGCGCGCCGGTGAAGAAGCCGAGCGAATCATCTCGGACGCACGTGCCACCGCAGAACGCATTCGAACCGACGCCCAAGCTGCGGTCGAGCAGGAACTTCGCCGAGCCCAATCAGAGCTCCGCGAGGAAGCCGCCAACCTCGCCCTTGACCTCGCTGCGACCAAGCTTTCGGACAACGTCAGCGAAGGCGACCGCGATCGACTCATGGACGAGTTCATTACACGCGTCGAGCCCGGTACGGCCAACGCGGAGGGAGCGAACTAATGCAGGGTGGAACCGCTGCCCATCGTTATGCGAAGGCCCTCTTCGGTCTTGCGCAAGACGAGCACCGCCATCGCGAAGTTCGCGCCGAACTCGAGAACCTCGGTTCGCTCTTCGACGGTAGCCGCGAATTGCGCGACGCCTTGCTGACGCCGCTGCATCCCGCGGACGAACGCAAGTCGGCCCTTCGCGCGATCGCCGCCAGCGCGAACGTTGGCCCGCTCGTTCAGAACTTCATCTCCTATTTGATCGACCAGCGACGCCTGATCGATTTCAGCGCAATCGTCACCGCCTATGGCGAGTTCGCAGACGAAGCCGAAGGCCTGCTCACGGCCGAGGTGATCTCTGCAAGCCCGCTCGACGATCGCCGCAAAGACCGACTCCGCCGCGCACTCTCTGAGCGCACCGGGCAAGAGGTTCGACTCGAAATTGAAGTCGACCCCGCGCTCATCGGCGGCGCAATCGCAAAGGTCGGAGACCTCGTCTTCGACGGAAGCCTACGCACGCAGCTCGGACAGCTGCGCAACAACCTGACGAAGGGATCCTGAGAGATGGATATCAAGCCCGGAGAAATCACCGACATCCTTAAGCGGGAGATCAAGGACTACGATCGCGAGATCGATGTCGCTGAAACCGGAACCGTGCTCAACGCCGGTGACGGGATCGCCCGCGTTTACGGCCTGGACAACGCCCTGGCAGGCGAGCTCGTCGAATTCGACGGCGGCCTGCGCGGCATGGTCCTTAACCTCGAAGAAGACAACGTCGGTGTCGCCATCATGGGCTCCGGCCGCGGCGTCAAGGAAGGCGATCTCGTACGCCGGACGGGCAAGATCATCGAGGTTCCCGTTGGTGAAGAGCTGCTCGGTCGCGTCGTGGATGCGCTCGGTGTGGCCATCGATGGTCAGGGCCCGATCAGCGGCGACATCACTCGCCAGGTCGAACTCAAGGCCCCGGGCATTGTCGCTCGAAAGTCCGTCGACGAATCGATGGCAACCGGCATCAAGGCCGTCGACGCACTCGTGCCGATCGGCCGTGGCCAGCGCGAGCTGATCATTGGCGATCGCCAGACGGGCAAGACGGCCATCGCGATCGATACGATCATCAACCAGAAGGGCAAGGACGTCGT
>Ga0316209_1001706_pt1 | contig 21016 bp, 14 predicted proteins | sample 6monopyrite_MG_FD_204945 | JGI IMG/M metagenome (GOLD analysis project Ga0316209, IMG submission 204945) | Microbial mat bacterial communities from mineral coupon in-situ incubated in ocean water Damariscotta River, Maine, United States -... | ecosystem: Environmental > Aquatic > Marine >...
ATCGCCCGCGCCGTTGCAAAAATAGACCGCCATGCAGATACATCGCAAGATCATACCGTGTTTGATGCCGGTGGCCTGGGGGCGCTAACCCCGGCATACGCCAGCCTTGAAATGTTACAGGGGCAGACACCTGATGTGCGCGATGATATTTATGCACTCGGTTGCGTCGCTTACGAGATGTTTACCGGTGAACACCCTTTTAATCGCATTCCTGCTGATGAAGCCTGCAAGAAAAATTTAAAGCCCAAACGAATCCCTGACATCAGTAAACGTCAGTGGAAAGCGATCGAGGCATCGCTCGCATTCAAGCGCGAAGATAGAATCGCCTCGGCCGATGAATTTTATCACCAGCTAACGGTCAAAAAGAAACCAAAGCTTTTGATCGCAACACTATCATTAGCGTTAATGGGGGGGGCGTTTTTCGCTTACACCCAGTACTTCACTGCACCACCTCCAGAGGCAGTCGCATCTGTGGACCTGAATGAGTTTGAACTCAAGATCAGGTATCAGCTATCACAGGAAAAAATCGACTCACTACTCGTCATGCCCAGTTTTTCTAGCGAGTGGGAAAACAGTGTCTGGCACGAACTAAACGCCCTCGCTGAGATGTTAAAGGGCCAACAGGACGACTGGTACGACAACACACGCGATAAAATTTATCAGCTCTACATCCAGAAAATTGCTCAAATGATAGACAATGGCCAACATAGCCATGCTAAAACATTGATAGAAAATGGCGCACGCTATACCGATGACATGACACTTCTGGATAACGCCAATATTAAACTCGCCACAGCGATCCAGTTAAAGGCAGAAGAAGCAAAGGCAGCGCAAAGGCTTGCGGAGCAGAAACGCCGATCAACGATAAAACAACAGAGCCTGACGGCTGAAAAGAAAAAAAATGTCAGCCTGTTCAATGTGGCGCTCAGCAATGTCAACCAACAGTTAAAGTGTGTCGCCAAGCTCAATATGCGCGACTTTAATATTGCTATTTCGAAGCTGCGCACGCTGGATAATACAAGATACAAAAAGCTGGAAAGTGAACTCACCACTCAGCTGGCGCAGTGTATCGCTGCCATCGGTAAAAATAATCCGGAACATGCCTTAGATTCCAAACGATATGCCCTGCGTATATTTCAGAATAATCCGGCCATTATGGCCGTTACGATCAAGGAAAGAGATGTCTGTGACCTTTCAATTGCAGGTTTTGGTTCAAACGGTGATCGCGCAGCATGCCGAGATAAATTAGCCAGTGGCGGCGAAGGCCCAACGCTGGTCGTTATCCCGGGTAACAATCGACTAAAACCATTTGCAATCGGCAAGTATGAAATTGCCTATGCGGACATCGCGCTGTTCTGTAAAAAGACAGATCAGTGTAATGCCGACATTGATGGTAGCCCTAAACTCCCCGTCACGACCTTAGATATCGCAACGGTCAAACGCTATCTGGAGTGGCTCAGCAAAAACACCCAAAGAACCTATCGTCTACCGACAAAACGAGAGTGGGTTTATGCCGCCAGGTCGAGTCACTACGTACTTGATCCAAACAGAAACTGCTACCTAAGTGCCCGCGGCATTGAAAAAGGCGGCGAACTCGTTAGAACAACCATTGGCAAACAGAACGCCTGGGGTGTGGTCAACTATGCGGGGAATGTCCAGGAATGGGTTTACCACACCAACAAAAAACTGCTCGCCGTTGGCGGTTCGCATAACACATCGATGGACCAATGCACCGCGACCGCAGCAGTCGATCATGATGGCAATGCCGACAAACAGACCGGTTTTCGAGTTGCAAGGGAACTAGTAGATATATGATACTCATTTCAGCAACATAGACAGCACTATGATATTAATGAGCGATGAATTTTTAAAATTGGCCGAAGTAACCGGAACGTCCGCTCATATCAATAATACCGTTATGAGCCACACAAGCTTTGAAACTTATATAAATGCGTAAAACTGGAGGACACATGTCTCACTTACCCACCCAGCACCACCACATGGAAGAGTATTTATGGAGATCGTAAAATTATTCCAGGATGGCGGGCCATTCATGTACCCGATACTGGTGGTGTTTGCGATTGGTGTCGCAATCGCACTGGAGCGCTATTTTTATTTAAGCAAAACCAGTCGCACCACAAACAAGGTATGGAGCCAGTTAGTGCCAATGCTAAAGGCACTGGATTTTGAGCGTGCCTTTAAATTAACAGAGTCGGTTAACACACCGATCTCGAGCGTATTGAATTACGGGTTTTCCAGACACAATGAAAACAAGCGCAGAGAGATCGTCGAAGCCGCAATGGAAGAAGGCATGATGGATGCGATGCCAGCACTGGTACAACGCACACACTACCTCGCCACATTTGCTAACGTTGCTACCCTGCTCGGATTACTGGGCACTATCGTCGGCCTGATTCAGGCCTTCACCGCCGTTGCCGCAGCCAATCCGGCTGATAAAGCGGATCTGTTATCGGCAAGCATCTCGGTTGCGATGAACACCACCGCCTTTGGCTTGATGGCCGCCATTCCACTGCTACTGGCTCACTCTTATCTGGTAACCAAAACAGCACACCTGGTCGACTCCCTGGAAAAAGCGGCGGTGAAATCCATTAACCTGATGGTCAGAGATTAAAAAGCGAATCTAACCATGAAGAAGTTCGCTTTTAAGCGCATACAAGAGACCGAAGAGCTCAATATCACCGCCTTTATGAACTTAATGGTAATCCTGATCCCGTTTCTTTTGATCACGGCCGTTTTTTCAAGAATGACAATACTTGAATTAAACTTACCGGCGCTTGATGCTAAAAATCAGGATCAGCAAAAGATCGAACTACAACTTGAGCTCGTCTTACGCAGCGATAGCTTTGATATTCAGGATGCCAATATCGGCCTGATCAAACGCTTCCCTCGCACCCAGGATGAAACTCGCTGGGATCAGTTCACAGACTTGCTGGTGGAAATCAAAACACGTTTTCCCGAAGAAGATGAGATCAGCCTGCTACTAGAGCCTGAGATTAACTATAAAACGCTAACCCAGGTGATGGACCATGTACGCAGTGCTGAGGTGGTCTCGGTGCTGAGCGTTGAAACTATCGCGCTATTTCCCAACATTTCCATCGGCGATGCGCCCAGCGACACACCCGGCAACGCGGCGAAGTGATCAGACATGACAACGAAACCAAAATTATCTGATCGAGCCAAGCGAATGGAGCACTTTAAGGCGCTGCATTCACGTGGCGGTTTAAACCTGGTCTCGCTGATGGATATCTTCACTGTACTGGTGTTTTTTCTGTTGGTCAGTTCAGGCACCCAGTTACCAGGTAACAAAGACCTGACGCTGCCGACCTCTGTCGCCACCAAGGTGCCACAGGAAACGCTGGTGATCACTATCACCAGAAACGACATTCTGGTCCAGGGGACGAAAATCGCCGAGGTCTCTCATCTACTCGATAACGATCAAACCATTATCGAAGGGCTTAAGGATGAACTTATATTTCAGGCATCCAAACAACGTCAGCCACCAACAGAAGCGAACACAGGGCATGCGGTCACCATCATGGGCGATGAAAATATCCCGTATCAATTGCTCAAAAAGATTCTAGCCACGTGCCGTCAGGCTAACTACACCAGAATCGCATTTGCTGCCATGCAAAAAGCCAGGGGCTAGCATTGATGTCTACTGTTTCTTACCAGGGCCTGGCCCTTTCATGGCATCCACAAAATAACAACGACAAGCCCTTCGTTATTTTTCTAGTACTAGTCCTGACGCTATTCATTGGCCTGGGACTCTTTCTCAGTTCAATTGAGGTGCCTGAGACAAACCACAGAGCAACCGTGGAAATCCCAGAGCGAATTGCAAACTTCATCATGGAAAAACCGAAGCCAGCACCCAAACCACCCGCGCCCAAAAAAGAAGTCAAAATCAAAGAAAAACCGAAGCCTGAACCCAAGCCGGCGGAAATGCCGAAGCCAAAGCCGAAACCGACCGTTAAAAGAAAAAAACCTGCGCAACCCACCAGGCTTACCAAAAAAGAGAGCACAGCTCGTGAAACGGCAGCTAAAAGCGGCCTCATCGCACTCAGTGATGAGTTGTCTGATTTAATCGACACCTCAAGTATCGATACCATGATGGGCAAACCGCTTAAAAAAGCAGGCAAGGGGACGCAAGTTGCCACCCTTAACACCAACCTGCTAAGCACGGGTAACGCGCAAGCGGGTGACCAGATCGATATTGAAGCCAATCTACCGACAGTTACTAGCAAGACAACGCTGGACACGCAACAACGCCAGGCCGCCGCTGAAGCACTACTCGCCTCCCGTGCTGAAGAGCCTATTGCTGACGAGGCCAGAAACAGTAGCGAAGAACCGCCGCGCGCCGGTAACCAGCGCTCAGAAGAAGAGATCGCCTTTGTCATCGATCAGAACAAGAGCAAATTACACGCGATTTATCGCAGTGCGCGCAGAAATAACCCCGGCATCATGGGAATGATCGTACTTGAGATCACCATTTTGCCATCAGGTGAGGTCGAAGAGATCAAAGTCAAATCGAGCGAACTCAATAATGCGCGTCTTGAAGCACGCCTTATCTCGCGCATCAGAAAATTCGACTTTGGCAGCAGAAATGTCAACAAAGTGACCGTCACCTATCCCATCGAATTTTTACCCTCATAAGGCTAAACATTTATACAAAAAATCAAAAATGATGACCTACTTCGGGAAATTTAACACTTAGAATTCAGTGTTTTCCGTTTGATTGAGGCTTTTCACCTGAACTATTTATGGTATAAATGATATGTGAACCCTGATCATTATGAAATAAACAGAAAAAACAGGCTGGAATTTCAAGATAAGTACTGGCTGAAAATAGCGCAATCGAGTCTCTCAACAGGACAATCGCTAACAGATTGAATTTTATACTGAATAAATAAACTAACAGTAAAACTCTAATAAAGGAAATGGCTAAGCACCCTGTATAATCTCATTTGAATAAATCAGAGCGCGAGCCCTATGAAAGGGTTACTTGTTAGCCAGTCGTAATGCCCGACAAAGAATGAACTTACAAATTAAAGATATGACAAATTTAAGCCCCGAAAATCTGGAATCCAGGAGCAGGTAGATGGCATCACCAGCAATTATTGACATCGATGCGCTGATGCAAGCGATCTCGGAAGAGAATCCTGTGGGTGATGATCTCCGTTTGAAGCCCGCTTCAACGTCCCAATATTCAACCATCAAAGATGCGCGTCAGGCAGCAAGAGCCGCTGAACGTAATAGTATGTTTGATGACAGCAGCACTGAGGCCGCAGAGCACTGGAATAAGATCATCACACTGGCCCCGCAAATCCTGAGCACTGAGGCCAAAGACCTTGAAATTGCCAGCTGGTACACTGAAGCGCTTATCAGAAAATCGGGCTTCCCCGGGTTAAGAGATGGCTTTTGCCTGCTCAGATCTCTGGTTGAACTATATTGGGGGCAGGGGCTATATCCTGCTGCCGACGAAGATGGCATTGAAACACGTGTCGCCCCAATATCAGGGCTTAACGGCGAGGGCACCGATGGCGTCTTACTTGCGCCGATGCGCAGAACACATATCACTGATGACTTCGCACCAGGGCCATTTAACCTTTGGCAATACAAACAGGCCATCGACCTCAAGCGAATGACTGAAGGAAATGAACGCGATCAGCAGATTGCAAAAATTGGCTTCAGCATGGACGACATTGAAAATGCCGTTGAGCAGTCTTCCGCAGACTATTTTGTTAACCTCAGGGACGACATCACCATCTGCCTAAGCGAATACAAGGCATTGAGTGCCCTGCTCAGCGACCACTGTGGAAGCCACGCCCCAGCGACCAACAAGATTATTGAACTACTGGAAGAGACACTGAGCGCGATCAACCATATCGCCAAACACAAATTCCCTGTAGAAGCAGTCGTCAGCAACGATGCGCCACCAGAAGAAGAAGAAGAAGAGATCACAATATCAGCCAGCAAATCGCCTCAAAAAGGACCGATCAGCTCAAGGGATGATGCTTTTCGCCAGTTACAGGCCATTTCAGATTTTTTTCGTAGAACCGAACCGCATTCACCGATATCATATGTGCTCGATAAAGCCGTCAGATGGGGCGATATGCCACTGGATGAATTAATGAGTGAGCTGATCCCAGATGCCTCCTCCCGAACAACTTACAGTTCACTAACGGGAGTTAAAACAGATGACAATTACTAAACATTATTTTAATCGTTAACCTAATTTTACTTTAAACGCCCCAAAACTTAATAAACCGGGTATCTACGGAGGAGCAAGACCATGGCCGACAGCATACATGACCAATTAAAACGAGTAAGAAAACCACGTGTACACATCACCTATGATGTGGAAACAAACGGTGCAGTCGCGAAAAAAGAGCTGCCATTTGTGATGGGCGTCATGGGTGATTACTCCGGCGACAACACCGAAGATAAAAAGCCACTGAAAGATAGAAAATTTTCGCAAATTGATCGTGATAACTTTAATGAAATCATGTCAAAGACTGCACCGAAGCTAAACATGAAAGTGAACAACACGCTAGCTAACGATGGTAGTGAGATGTCTGTTGCACTGGATTTCAAAGAGATGGAAGACTTTGAGCCTCACAAACTTGTTGAGCAGGTTGAGCCATTAAAAAAACTGATGGAAACACGCAACAAATTACGCGACCTTCTAAGTAAAGCAGATCGTTCAGATGAGCTGGAAAATCTTCTGGAAGAGATCCTCAGCAACGCAGATACCATGGCGGCATTGTCAGGTGAATTAGGGGTTAATAAAGACGACAAGGGTGGTCAATAATGAGCGAAAAACAACAAGCAGATGGCCAGCTAGAAGCAGAAGCCACTGAAGGCAGTTTTTTAGAGCAGGCGATCGGGGCGACCAAACAAACCCCAAGAGATGAAACTGAAGCGTTACTCAAAACACTAACGCAGGAAGCACTGAATGGTACCGTCACATGGGATAAGAACCTGACGGTCACGATCAACTCTGCCATCAATGCGATTGATCAGGCGCTATCAACCCAGCTATCTGCGATCATGCAGCATGAAAAGCTTCAAAAACTGGAAGGTTCATGGCGTGGTCTTAATCATCTGGTAATGAATTCTGAAACCAGTAGTCAGCTGAAAATTCGCGTCATGAATGTCAGCAAAAAAGAAGTCGCTAAAGACCTTGAAAAGGCCGTGGAGTTTGACCAGAGCCAGACCTTCAAAAAGATCTACGAAAGCGAATTCGGCACCGCCGGTGGTGAACCTTATGCTGCCTTAATCGGTGATTATGAATTTTCATCTCACCCCGATGACATCGAACTACTCGGCAATATCTCAAGCGTCGCCGCTGCAGGTTTTTGTCCTTTTATCGCAGCATCAGCACCAGAGATGTTTGGCTTTGAGTCCTTTACTGAATTATCAAAACCACGTGACCTGGAAAAAATCTTCGACTCGTCAGAATACATAAAATGGCGTAGTTTCCGTGATAGCGAAGACTCTCGATTTGTGACCCTGACCATGCCGCGCGTCCTTGCACGCCTTCCGTATGGTGAGGCAACGAAACCCATCGAGGCATTCAACTTCGAAGAAGGCAGCGTTGATCAAAGTGGACAGCAACTTCCTAATGAACATGATAACTACTGCTGGATGAACGCAGCCTATGCAATGGGCGCAACACTCACACGTTCCTTCGCAGAGTATGGCTGGTGTACCAGCATTCGTGGTGCTGAAGGTGGTGGTAAAGTTGAAGGCTTGCCAAGTCATGTTTTTACCAGTGATGATGGCGACCTGGATCAAAAATGTCCGACCGAAATTGGCATTACGGATCGACGTGAAGCTGAATTGAGTAAACTAGGCTTCCTGCCACTCTGTCATTACAAACATACTGACTACGCTGTTTTCTTTGGCGCACAAACCACACAGAAGCCCAAGAAATTCGACGACCCAGATGCCACTGCGAACGCTGAAATATCAGCACGCCTGCCATACATTATGGCAACAGCTCGCATCGCGCATTTCCTGAAAGTAATGGCGCGCGATAAAGTGGGATCATTCATGGAAGCCTCTGACGCAGAAGCATGGCTTAACACCTGGATCTCTAACTACGTCAACAGCAGCCCAGATGCGAGCCCTGACATGAAGGCGCGCTATCCATTAGCCGAGGCATCGGTTGAAGTAAAAGAAGTGCCCGGTGAGCCAGGTGTCTATAGCGCGATTGCAAGACTGCGCCCATGGCTGCAAATGGAAGAGTTGACCGCATCACTGAGACTCGTTGCTAAAATCCCCAAAGGGGGCTAAGCAATACAGGGCTGCTCTCTCTGCATGAGAGCAGCCCAATCGTTTACGAATCAAATCAAGCTTGACGCTTTATAGGTCAATAATAGAGCGATGTCAGAATCACAAAACCACACCTCGGCCCCAACGCAACGAAACAATGTCATCGACCTTGACAGCGTACTGTCACAGCCATCCTATCTGACCAACTTAACTGCATTTTTAGATGAACAAGATGATCGCAAGGCACTGCGCTACTGCGTTGAAAACTTCATCCCGAAAAATAGATTAACCTCGGCTAATAATGCCAAAGGTGCCGCCTTTCAGTTGATTGCGGATATCGACAAAGCGATTAACGCTCAGTTAAATAGCATTATTCACCATCTTGAATTCCAGAAGCTCGAAGCATCATGGCGCGGCCTGTGGTTTCTTGTCAAAAAGGCAGACAGCACAAAAAACATCCATATTAAGGTGCTGGATATTAGCTGGGCAGAAGTCGCAAAAGATATCAGCCGAGCGCTTGAGTTTGATCAAAGCCACCTCTTTCAAAAGATTTATAGCGAAGAGTACGGCTCGCCAGGTGGCCAGCCATATGGTGCGATTATTGGTGACTATGAAATCAGCCATCGCATCTCCCAGCAACATCCTCATGATGACATTGCAACGCTAGAGGGAATGGCTCAAATCGCGGCAGCGGCACTATCACCTTTTATTGCCTCCGCCTCTAGTGAACTCTTTGGCATGGAAGATTTCTCAGGGCTTGGACAGCCACTCAAATTAGAAAACATCTTCAAGCAGAAAGAATATATAAAATGGCACTCATTAAGGGAAAAGGTTGATTCCCGCTTTATTGCGCTAACCCTGCCAAAAACACTGATGCGACTGCCCTATCGAAAGACCCCTGGCAGCTATAAAGGGATTCACTTTCATGAGCACACTGACAGCAGCCGCCAACAGTACCTGTGGGGTAACGCCTGCTACGCCTTCGGCGGTGTGCTAATCAGAGAGTTCCAACACGTTGGCTGGTTTGGGCATATCAGAGGGACACCGCGCAATTATATTTCCGGCGGACTGGTCACTGAAATCCCCGTTGACTCTTTCGACACATCACCCGGCGACATCGCATACAAACCTGCAACCGATGTGGTCGTTACCGACGCGCAAGAGAAGATCATCAGCGAACTGGGTTTCATACCGCTCTGTCAGGGCTACTTATCCCGCTACGCAACATTTTATAACAATCAGACGGTGCATCAGGCTCAATCACATGGCAGTGCTGATGCGCGCATTAACGGTCAGCTCTCGGCGATGCTACAACATGTATTATGTGGTTCACGCGTCGCTCATTACATCAAAGTAATGATGCGAGATAAAATAGGTTCGTTTTCCAGTGCCGAGCTATGTGAACGCGCGCTGAGTGACTGGCTACTGAAATACACGGCAGGCCAGGAAGACCTTGATTGGGAGACACAGGCAAGATACCCACTAAAACAGGCATCGGTTGATGTGAAAGAGCACCCTGAAAAACCGGGTGAGTATGTTTGCGTCATTCGTTTACAGCCGCACTACCAACTCGACCAGATGGTATCTGAATTAGAACTGGTCACCGAGCTTGCGGCGTTAAAGCACTAAATCATGGCGCGCATCGATAAAACAAAAAAATTACGGCCATCGGTTTTAGACCGCCTGTTTGATAATGAACCCCACAATCAAAGCGAACGAGACCTCGATGACCACCAACTGCTTAAGCAGTTACGAACCAGTATCCGCCGCGATCTTGAAAGCCTGCTGAACACACGCTTCCATATTTCCGAACCCGGCGACGAATTTCCGGAGCTGGAGAAGTCATTGCTGAATTATGGTCTGCCCGATTTGGCGACAGTGAACATTATTGATATCGATAAAAGACTTGAGTTCACACGGGCATTAGAAAAAACATTACGATACTTTGAGCCCCGATTTAAATCAGTGAAGGTCTCTTTTCTCGATCCTGCTGACAACACCGATCGTACTTTACGGTTTAGAATCGATGCGGTCATTTATGCAGACCCGCTACCTGAAAGCGTCGTCTTTGACTCAATTTTTGAATCAGTCACCAGAACAGTGAACGTCAAGGAAATTAGCCATGGCTGATGAACTACTGCCCTACTATGAAAAAGAACTCGCCTACATCCGACAACTCGGCGCAGAGTTTGCGAAGGAACACCCCAAAGTCGCGGGTCGCCTGGGGATCAATAATGACACGATTGAAGACCCTCACGTCTCTCGCCTGGTGGAAAGCTTTGCCTTTTTAAACGCTCGCACACAGCACAAACTTGACGACGACTTCCCGGAGCTGAGTGACGCCATGCTGAGTGTGCTTTACCCCCATTATCAGCGCCCGCTGCCGTCAATGTCTATCGTACAGTTTGAGCCTGATGAGGAGATGCTTGATTCGCGTTATGCTATTCACAAAAATACATTATTAGAGACCGAACAGTTCAATGGTGAAAACTGCCAGTTCAGCACCGCGTATGATATTGAGTTACTCCCTATTAAAGTAGAGACGGCCACCTTAATCGGCTCGCCATTTTCAACGCCGGGATCAGAAAAGATAAAAGGCGCTAATAGCGTCTTAAAAATATCACTCTCCACCTATTCGGAAGAGATCACTTTTTCTGATCTATCACCCGAAAAAATTCGTTTTCATTTAAAAGGACAGTCACAGCATATCAACCCCCTTTATCAAATGCTGCTCAGCGGCTGCATCAACATTGCACTCAAAGACCCGACAGGTAACACCCCGCCCGTCATGCTAGGACGAGATAAAATCAAACCCGTCGGCTTTAAACCTAACGAAGGCCTGCTGCCCTATCCACCATCGTCCTTCACTGGCTACCGACTATTGACCGAACACTTCATATTTCCTGAAAAATTTATGTTCGTTGACATCACCGAGCTGAGCAAGAAGATACCGGCACAGTGCGGCAGCCAGCTCGACCTGTATCTCTATCTAGATACAGCGGATGTCGAACTGGAACACAATATTTCGAAAGACACCTTTTTATTAGGTTGCTCACCAATCGTTAACCTTTTCTCACACACCGCCGACCCGGTACGATTAGATCACACACAGCACGAATATCAGATCATCCCTGATGCTCGTCGCCCAAAAGGCTATGAAATCTATTCGGTCGATGATGTCATCGCAACCTCATCAGCTGGCGAAGAAGAAAACTACACCCCCTTTTATGGCATCAACCATCAACGCCATACATCAGGGGCTCATTCATTCTGGTTCGCGACAAGAAAAGACTCTAAACAAGGGATTTTTGATCGCGATGAAGGAACGGATATGTATCTATCACTGGTTGATCTTGAGTTTAATCCAAACCACCCCGACGATCGCACCATCACAATCAAAACCACCAGCAGTAATCGAGATCTGCCAGGAAAGCTGCCCTTTAGCGCCAACCAACCCAGATTGCAGTGTACTAACATCGCACCACCCTGCAATCGTGTGCGCTGCTTAATGCCGTTTACCCAGGTTGTTCGGCCACCACTGCGCAACCATGCCCGCTGGCGTTTAATCTCTCACCTGAACTTAAATCATCTGTCGCTAACAGGTGGTGACGACGCGACTCAGGCATTAAAAGAGATCCTACGTCTGTATGACTTCAAGGAGTCCGCCATCACGCAGACATTGATTGATTCAATTTTATCGGTACATGCCAAACCGATCAGCGCGCCACTGGAGATCGATGGGCGCGCCACTATGTGTCGCGGCATGGAGGTTAAAGTGGAATTAGATGACTCGCAACTGAGCGGCAGCAGCGCCTATTTGTTTGCGACCATACTGGAGAAATTTTTCGCTTTGTACTGCTCAATCAACTCATTCACCAGATTACTGGTTAAAGTAAAAAATAGAGAAGGTTACTTAAAGAAATGTCCACCGAGAGCCGGCGAAAAAGTATTTCTATAATAGAGGTACTAACCGAACGCCCTAACGAGCACACCTTTATACAGGCAGTGCGCTTGTTAGAGCGCTCGACTACGCTCAACAAAAAAGAAGACAAGCAACAGGCCAACAAGCCAGTTGCTCGATTCATGCCGCCCACGGCTGAGTTTCTGCGCTTTAAAACACATCAATCACTGGCATTTCCAACCGCAGCAATAGAGGCCATCAGAAAAAACATAAACAATGATGATGTTCGCCAATGGGAAATGATCATTAACTTTAGCGGTCTAAGCGGTAGCAGTGGCTACCTGCCCTTTCACTATACAGAGATGGCACTACAGCGATTAAAACTCAAAGATAGCTCGATGATCGATTTCTTCAACCTCTTCAATCATCGCATCATTTCCCTCTACTATCAGGCCTCATGTAAATATAATTTTCCGATCGAATATGAGCGGAAACGGCTAGAATCTACCGACAAAGATGTTACCGATAATTTCACCCAGGCCCTGCTCTCGCTGATTGGTTTTGGTACCGGAAACATTAGAAATCGCCTGCATATAAAAGATGAATCACTCGCCTTTTATGCTGGGCTGTTCACCGAAAATGTGCGCACTACCTCTGGTTTAAAACAGATTCTACAGCATCATTTTTCTATTCCTGTTGAGGTAGAAGATTTTGTTGGCCAGTGGCAAGAACTAATTGATGACGTGCGCACACGCCTCTCTGTTGATCAGAATACCGCGCAAAACAACGGCCTTGGTAAAAATGCGATACTCGGCCGTAAGGGCTGGTATGTACAGGGGAAGATACGCATCATATTGGGCCCTTTAAATAGATCGCAACTCAGTACCTTCGCCCCTGGTACCAGTACATTAAGAGCGCTTGATGAGATCGTTCGCCTTTATCTCGGCCTGGAACATGACTATGACTTTGTGATGCGGATTAAACGAGAGGACATCCCATCACAGGTCAAGCTGTCACGCCACCAGCCGGCAGTTATAGGCTGGAACACCTGGCTGTCCAGTAAAGCAGGTAGAAGTGATTTCGATGACATCAATAAAACAATTGATATACCGGTCTCAGCCAGACGACTTAATTAATAACGCGTTCACTGCCCTGAAATTAAGATAATCATTATATAATACGCTGCGATGCAGGCTTAAGATAAACCACAACACTTTACAATATTGACTGCGAGGAAACACATGGTAACTATTGATCTAAAATCACTTGTAGGCAGGTTAAACGAGCCATCTCGCAATGCTTTAGAAGGTGCTGCTGGACTATGCCTCGGCCGTACACACTACAATGTTGAAGTTGAACACTGGTTACTCAAGTTGCTAGAGATTCCTGACAGCGACCTTTTATCAGTACTCGAAAAATTTGAAATAAACCTGGGCAGACTGACACAGGAGCTAAATCGTGAACTAGATCGAATCAAAACCGGTAACACGCGCGCACCCGCGCTATCGCCAACCATTGTTGATATTACCAAGAATGCCTGGATGCTTGCCTCTGTTGAGTATGGGCATTCCGTCGCCACCTCAGGCCACATCCTGGCAGCACTGATGCTCGATGATTCGCTACGCAGAACCACCGAGGTCACCTCAGGCGAGTTAAAAAAGATCCAGCCAGAATCCTTACGAGAGGTGCTGCGAGCGGTTGTTGGCTCAACCAGCGAATCAACCTCGGCGGCTGTCGGCGACACTTCGAGTGCCGAACAATCCGCATCATCAGGAATCCCCAGCAAGACACCATCACTAGACAAGTTCACCATCAATGTCACTGAAGATGCCAAGCAGGGAAAAATTGATGCTGTGCTTGGGCGTGATGAAGAGATCAGACAGATCATTGATATTCTCACCCGCCGCCGCCAGAATAATCCTATTCTCACCGGTGAGGCTGGCGTCGGCAAAACAGCGGTCGTAGAAGGCTTTGCGCTGCGCATTGCATCGGGTGATGTACCAGAACCACTCAGGGGTGTCTGCGTACGCACGCTTGACCTCGGCCTACTGCAAGCGGGTGCAAGTGTTAAAGGTGAATTCGAAAACCGACTAAAATCAGTGATCGCCGAAGTAAAAGCCTCCCCGCAACCGATCATCCTCTTTATTGATGAAGCGCACACATTAATCGGGGCAGGCGGCAAAGAGGGACAGGGAGATGCCGCTAATTTATTAAAACCAGCACTTGCCAGAGGCGAGCTAAGAACCATCGCTGCGACCACCTGGGCTGAATATAAAAAATACTTTGAACGCGATCCTGCACTGACCAGGCGCTTTCAGGTAGTTAAAATTGAAGAGCCTGGCGAAGAAAAAGCGATCAACATGATGCGCGCCATTTCAGTCATGCTGCAGAATCACCACGGCGTGCGAATTATGGATGATGCCATTATCGATTCCGTCCGCCTGTCAAGCCGCTATATCACTGCTCGTCAATTACCCGATAAGTCAGTCAGTCTACTCGATACCGCCTGCGCACGTGTCGCCTTAAGCCAAAGTGCCACACCCGCAGCCATTGAAGATACGCGTCGCAACATCGATCAGTGCCAAGCCAATATAAAGTCGCTAGCGCGAGAGAATGCAACGCATGGTCATTGTGACGATAGAATTTCTGCGCTAAATAGCCAGCTAGAAAGATATATCACTCATCTTGAGACTCAGGAAATTCAGTGGGATAAAGAGAAAGAGATGGTTAAGCAGATTCATCAACTGCAAAAACAGATCGAGGATGACTTTCACGCTCAATCATTAACCGATGATAAACAGCGTGCCGAACAGGCAGATAAGCTGCTCAGCGATAGCGATCGAGAGACGATTAAAGGTGAGCTACAGCAACTGATGGCTAAGCTGACGGACCTGCAGGGTGAAACGCCGATGATTCAGGTCAACGTGGGTAGTCAGGCAATCGCCGAGGTCGTCGCCAACTGGACCGGCATACCTGTTGGCAGAATGGTCTCCAATGAAATTCAGTCGATCTTGACACTGGAGCAGGCGCTCGAAAAACGCGTCATCGGGCAGTCACACGCGCTCAATAGCATCGCTGAAAATATTCGCACGGCACGCGCTGGTTTAAGGGATGTCAGAAAGCCTATCGGTGTCTTTTTAATGGTTGGACCAAGCGGTGTTGGTAAAACAGAATCGGCGCTTGCCCTGGCCGATACGCTGTACGGTGGCGAACAGAACATCACCACCATCAACATGTCTGAGTTTAAGGAAGAGCATAAAGTCTCGATGTTACTCGGCTCACCGCCCGGCTATGTCGGCTTTGGCGAAGGCGGGGTTCTGACCGAGGCGGTACGCCGAAAACCATATAGCGTGCTGTTGCTCGATGAGATGGAAAAAGCACATCCCGGCGTGCAGGACATTTTTTACAACCTGTTTGATAAAGGCACGATTAAAGATGGCGAAGGACGAGACATCGATTTTCGTAATACCATTATCATCATGACATCCAATGCCGCGGAAGAACATATCCGCGCAATCTGTGCCCAGAGTGAAGAGCTGCCAGACGCTGAAGTATTACTCGACAACTTCAGACCCCAACTGCTTAACCACTTCAAGCCAGCCTTTCTGGGTAGAACAACCGTCATCCCCTACTACCCTCTGGGTGATGAAAATTTACTGAAGATATGCAAAATCAATATGGACAGAATCTCAAAGCGTATCAGAGATAACTATAACGCAACGTTTAACTATCCTGAGGAGCTGCTACTTCACATTGTTGCCCGCAGTCAGGAGGTTGATACCGGCGCGAGAAATATTGAAAACATATTAAGCCGTACATTACTGCCAGAAATGGCAACCGAATGTTTAGCGCGTTTATCTGACAATCAGGAAATCAGCGACATTACCGTTGCGGTTTCGGATGATGGTCAATTCACATACCATATTTCGTGATCGCTTCAAGTATCCGACTATCGATCAATGAGCGTAAACAGCGACTATGTAGCACCACTCGATGGTGGTGCTACATTAGCTAAACGCCAGATCCACATCGCCTAAACGATTTCACATGCACTATATTTTAATTACAGTTATCGCGCTACTAGCACCGCCTGTTGTTTACGCTTCGCCTGAAACAGCCCAGGACACTCTGACGCCTCATTTTTATGACGTCGATCAGAAACATCAGGAATTCTCCAGTCACTTTCATAACGCCCTGTTAATAACATCAGAAACAACCATCACAAGTCACACGATGGAATCTTTAGAAGAAGCGGTTCAAATCCTGATCAATAATAAAACACCGATCATGGCGGTTAATTTAATTATTAAAAACATGGCACTGTTAAAGGAAAATTACGACAATCCTGGAATCATACGATTTATCGAAATTCTATTAAATCAAAACGAAACCATTTCGGCTGAAATGCTATATAGCCTGATATCTCAGGAAGGTGATCAATTACTGATCTCAAATGCAGCGTATCTGTTTGCCGTCTTCGAATTCAAACGAAACAACTGGAAGAAAACATTAAAGCACCTGACTGGCATCATCAACGACCTGCCAGCCAAAGATTATCACCACGCACTGCTAATAAAGGGGATATCTCAGCAGCGTCTGGCTCGACACCGCGACGCGATTGACACCTACCAGCTAATACCACCTTCATCGACTGAATATATCGCCGCACGCCTGAATCTGGCCATTTCAAATATACGGCAAGGCTGGTGGACTGAAGGCCATAACATCATCAATCAGGTCGTAAACAGTTCTGAAGCACAATTAAATGAAGAGGCGATCAACCGCTTCTATTTGACACTCGGGTATTCGCTGATAAAACAGCAATACTTTAGAGATGCAAGGAGCGCCTTTAGAAATATCACTATCGATAGCCAGTACAGCAACAGAGCCTTACTCGGCATCGGCTTAGCAGCCGCGAGCCAGGAAGACTATAGCGGCGCACTCAGTGTAATAAGCGCGCTAAAAGAAAAGCAGAGCTATGACTTACCTTCCGATGAGTCATACCTGCTTGTGCCCTACTTCCATGAAAAACTATCACAGTCAGCCATAGCCTCTGCAGGCTATTTTGAGGCGGTTACCTATTACCAGGAAAGAATCGAAAAAATTGAAGCGCTCATTCACGCCAACACACCACCGAAAAGCTACCTGAACAACACAGACTTTATTATCTATGTCGGTAAAAACCCAATCAATACCTCACCTGAGATACCACGTTTCATAATAGATAACTATCTAACACTCAACAGCTATCATTCGCATCTCAAAGACATCAATGACAAAGCATTAACAATCGAATTTGAACAACTGAATAAAAAATATGAGTCCATCATAACAACAATGGTCAATACCGCTCTCAAACAACGCATCGCCGATCTGAATAGCTACATGGACCAGGCCCGATATGGGCTGGCCCGGCTTTATGATAGTAACCTGAGCGCCAACTAATGTTAGTCCGAAATATCATAATAGCCGTCGCATCAATTGTACTACTCTCTTCCTGTGCTAGTACTGAGGTCAACAAAAAGACAACCTTGCACGAGGTTGACAACGTCAGCAAACAGACTGTCACCAAGGTCACTCCCATTACCAGGAAGACAGATGATGATATTCGTTCTGCATACGAAAATTACTTAAAACACGCCTCTAAAAATGACAAATCCAGAATCAATGCACTGACACGCCTGGCTGAGCTTGAATTTGAATTATCGGAGGAGATATTAAAGACCAGCGATAATGAGGCCTTACTCGAAAACAGGCTATACAATGAAAAACTTGATAGAACCATCAGCCTACTGAGTACATCATTAGAAGATTACCCGGGCACAAAAGGTAATGACAAGGCCCTCTACCAGCTTGCGAAGGCTTACGACCAGAAAGGTGAAATGGCATTAAGCATTGCAACTATGGAAAAACTGGCCAATGGCCACCCCAAATCAAAACATTATATCGAAGTACAGTTTCGACTTGCCGAAGCTGCTTTTAGCAAAAAACAGTACACCGTTGCAGAAGACAAATACACCGAAGTCATTGGCTCAAGAAAGAACAAAGTTTTTTTTGAGAAATCACTATACAAGCGCGGCTGGTCAAGATTCAAACAGGGGTTTTACACTGAAGCGGTGGATGACTTCCTGCAGGTTGTGAACATGAATCAATTCGACGACTACTCAAGACTCGCGCAATCCCAGAAAGGCCTTTTTGATGAATACTTTCGTGCAATAGGGCTCTCTTTTTCATACCTCGGTGGGCCAGAACCACTCAATCGTTATTTCGCTGACAACACAGACTTCAAGCATCTCTACTACGCCTATTTAAGCCTTAGTGAAATATACCTGAAAGAAGAGCGAAACAGCGATGCGGTAAACACACTCACCTATTTTGTAAAGCAGAACAACTACTCAGTTCATGCACCAGTGGCATTATTAAAGACAATTGAGATCTGGAAATCCGCAGGCTTCACCACACAGGCAAACATGGCACTGGAGAGCTTCTACGCGACGTATCATCCAAACAGTGCTTACTGGAATAATCATAACAACATTGATATTAAGATATTCAATCAAGTTCAAAACACATTAAAAGAACATATATTGACGATCACCGCCAATCATCATCAGCAATATCTTAAAACACGAAAATCAAACGAGTACCAGCAGGCGGTACGATGGTATAAAAACTATCTCAAACATTATCGCTCTTCATCCAGAAAAGATAACATTCACTTTTTATATGGATCACTGCTTGCTGAAAACAGGCAGTACGTCGATGCCTTTCAGCAATACGAACTAGCGGCCTATGATGAAAATATCATCATCGATAAAAAATCTGCCTATGAAACAATCATACTAAGTGGCAACTTAATAAATTCAGTTAACAACAATGATCAACAGAAAACAGTGCTGATCAATAAGCTCATCCACTATTCAACGCTCTATGCTCAGCAATATTCAACTGACAACAAAACCACCAGCATTATTTCGCACGCCAGCGAGGTTGCGTATCAACATAAACGATACCATGAGGTGATTGCATTAGCCGAACTCATCACCGGCGTAGAAAGTACCGCATCACAACACGCTAATAACATTAATGCATTAAAGGCGAACGCCTACATAAAATTGAGTCAATATCAAAATGCCGAACACGCCTATCAATCCCTGTTAAAAAGCAACAACCTGGACTTAAGCCTCCAGTCCTCTTCGCTTGATGGCCTTGCGCTATCCATTTATTCTCAGGGGAAAAACGCCGCAGACAAAGGAGACCTTGATGAAGCAATTCAGCACTATGCACGTGTCATACACGCAGCTCCAAAAAGCGCATCCGCTGCAACAGGACTCTACAATGCAATAGTGCTCGCCATGACAAAAGAGTACTGGCAGCAAGCGATAAGCTTCATAAAATCATTCCAGCAACAGTTTCCGCACCATCAGCATGCGCGTGATGTCTCAAAGAAATTGACGGTGATATATCTTAACTCAGAACAAAATATCGCGGCGGCTCGTGAACTTGAAAAGCTTTCGAAACCCGGACAAGACCGGGCCTATAGTATCGCCGCGCTATGGAAAGCTGGTGAATTGTATGAGCAGAACAAAGATTATCACTCCGCCATTCGCACCTACACGCAATTCGCAGAGACATATACCCAGGAATTTTCACAGCAGATGGAAGCAATGCTGAAGTTAACAACGCTATACAACAAAATTAATGATGATGACCAGGAAAGCGCGTGGCATGAGAAAATTACTCAGACGGACAGAAAAACCACATCATCATTAAAAACCGAGCGGACGATGATGATCGCATCGATCTCTGCACTGCATCTCGCACAGAAAAGCCACATTAACTTTTCAGCCATTAAGCTAGTGCTACCCTTAGAGAAACATTTAAAAATGAAAAAGGCGGCCATGCAGAATGCAGTTAACCTCTATGGCAGGGCAGCATCCTACAGCGCTATAGAAACGGCGACTCAAGCGACACATGAAATTGGCAATATATTTAATGAGTTCAGTCAGTCATTACTACAGTCAGAGCGCCCCAAAGAGTTAAATGCTGATGAACTTGAGCAGTACCAGTTTTTACTCGAAGACCAGTCTTTTCCCTTTGAAGAGAAGGCCATTGAGTTTTACGAAACTAACATGGCACATGTCAAGGATGGTATTTATGATGAGTGGGTGAAAAAGAGCCAGCAGAAATTAAGGCTATTGTTCCCGGTCAGATACCAGCGTGAAGCCAAGCTTGATGGGTATATCAATGTACTACACTAAACTGCTATCAATCGTATTACTATTATCGCTCGTCGGGTGTAGCACATCACCCTCGAATCTAAAACCAAATGTGAATGAGGATTCGGCCACTATTTCTGACACAGAGATCGCACTCTATCGCCAGGCGATCACAGACCTGAGCAATAGTGATTTAGATAAAGCGGAAGCGAATTTCCTGAAGATGAGCAGAGCAAAACCAAACCTTGCTGGCCCATGGGCTAACCTGGCATTAATCTACGTACAACAGCAGCAATATGAGAAAGCAGATGATGCCATTAAAACTGCGCTCGAAAAAAACCCCAAGATGCCACAGGCACTCAACCTCGCAGGGGCCATGGCTAAAAGGGAGGGACGCATAACTGAAGCTCAAGCTTTTTATGAACAAGCAATATTGAGTAAGCCTGATTACGCTATCGCACACTATAACCTGGCATTACTCTTCGACATCTATCTGCAGGACATAGCAAGGGCGCTTGTGCATTATCAACGCTACCAATTGTTAACTGGCGACACAGACAAAAACACCGCCATGTGGATCAAAGAGCTAACGTTCAATCTT
>Ga0316209_1001707_pt1 | contig 21002 bp, 15 predicted proteins | sample 6monopyrite_MG_FD_204945 | JGI IMG/M metagenome (GOLD analysis project Ga0316209, IMG submission 204945) | Microbial mat bacterial communities from mineral coupon in-situ incubated in ocean water Damariscotta River, Maine, United States -... | ecosystem: Environmental > Aquatic > Marine >...
TACGGTGAGGCGCTTAACACGGCGGGAATGTTAACCGGTTAATGTTGAAAAAGAAATCCAGGGAAGCCTTTAATGATGGGTAATATTGCCTTGTGATTTGCGCGAATAAAGGTGAGAGTGCGCGTTTTTGCATCGGCAAGGTGAAAAACCAGTGGTTTTACCCTGGGTTTCGCCAGTGTTATTATCCGCGCCGGAAATCTACGCCGAATATGGCGAATTATTCCTCGTGACATAATTTTTAGCTTCAGCGATAAACCGATTCAACAATTGTGAATTGTCGAAGTAAAGCAAGATTGTGTGAACCGGAAACATCTTACTGAAGGTAAATCGTAACGTGGTACAACGATCAAAAATACAATGCCGGACCGACCATGACTTTGCCAAAAGTTTTGCCAGCAAAACCGTTAGCAGGAAAAACAATATCAATCGTGGTGTGATTCAGGCTGATAATGGCATTCATATCAGTACGGCATTGATACTGGCAGTCTTGATATTGTTTCCTGCCTTTGCTCAGGCAGCGCTAAAAAATGTGGCGATTTCAACGGACATAAACCAGCCAATAGTCATTGATTTATCCCAGAGTATCAGCAATATCAGTGAGCCTGTGGTGACGATTCCTGCCCAGCCCGGTTCAGGGGTGGCGGCTGTTATTGAGTGTTCTGACGAGAGTGTGCTGTGTGTGGAATATCAGCCTGCGGTCAATTTTGAGGGTCGGGAAAGTTTTAATTATGCGGTAGTAAACGACGAAGGTATAACAGAAACAGCAACAATAACTGTTAATGTGGGCAATGTGGAAATTCCTGACCAAGGTAATTCGCCCGGTGTTGTTACGAACAATGTGTTAACCGGTATTTGCCTGGATCAGGCGAGAACGTATGACTTGTGTGAACAGTTTCGTATTGCAACCAGCTCGGGCGTAGCAGAAGATTTACGTGAGTTTATTGATGCCACATCTCCCACTAATGTGGGTGCGCAAAGCGCCTTGAATGATGAGCTGACCAAGGAACAGTTATCCAATATCAGTCGCCGTTTAACGGCGTTACGACGTGGCCAGAATTTGACACTGCTCAGTGGTTTGAGTCTCAATTATGGCAATGAGCGCATCACCGGCGACATGTTTGATCAGTTGTTACAAGGCAATGCCAGTGGTGGCAGCGCGGGTTCGGGTTTTGGTAAAAACCAGGAATGGTTTATCAGCGGTAAAATAGGTGGCGGCTCACAAGATGAAACTCTTTATGAAACCGGGTTTGGGTTTGATAGCTATGCCCTGACCATAGGTTCTGATTACCGTTTTGAACACAAGGGTTTAATGGGCTGGGCATTGGGTTATGGTCAAACAAATATGAATATAGACCGTCAAAGAGGCGGCATGGATGTAGGAAATTACAACGGTACTTTTTATGGCAGTTATTATCCTTCCGATAATAGCTACATTGATGCCGTTGGTGTTATTACTCTCAGTAATTATGAGATGCAGCGGCGGGTGGTATTTGGTAGCACGGACGTAACGGCCAGAGGTGATACGGACAGTACCGGTTATGCCATAAGCGTGGGTGGAGGATATGACTTTGCGCGTAAAGGCTTTACTTCAACGTTGAATGCGCGATTGGATTACCTGAGAACCACCATCGGTGGATACCAGGAAATCAGTGCAGGTTCCTATAATATTGCCATTAATAAACAACAGGTATTTCAACTGGTGTCCACTGTAGGTGCGCAATTGCGTTACGCTCTTAGTTATTCATGGGGGGTATTGGTGCCCCACTTCAATGTTTCGTGGCTTCATCAGTTTCAAGGTGATGCCAATAAAGTGAAAGGGTATTTCCTCATCGACCCGAATACGCAATTCAGTTTTGAAACCAATTCGCCCAGCGCCAATTATTATGTGCTGGCTCTGGGCACGTCGGCCACGTTTGCCGATGGCGTATCCTCCTACATTCAGTACGAAACCACGGTGGCCCAGGATAATTTGACCGTCTGGAATGTGGCTGCGGGCCTGAGGTTTGAGTGGTGAGCGCGGTGCGGGGTTTTTAGATCCGGGCTGTTCATTCAGGCTTATTGGCGTCATCCCCTGCTTCCCCGCTACAATCACGGCATGAATGCCAACCAACACATCAAACCCGCAGAATTTGCCCGTCGCCGTAAACGCTTGATGCAGATGATGGGCAAAGCCAGCGTTGCCATCCTGCCTGCTGCGCCCATGCGACTGCGCAATCGCGATGCTGAACACCCTTACCGGCAGGATAGTGATTTTTATTACCTGAGTGGCTTTAATGAGCCGGATGCTGTGCTGGCGCTGATTCCCAGGCGCAAACACGGTGAGGTGATCCTGTTTTGTCGCGAACGTGATCCGGAAATGGAAACCTGGCACGGTCGCCGCGCTGGGCTGGAGGGTGCAATGGCGCACTACGGTGCTGATGATGCCTTTCCCATCAGTGACATCGACGATATTCTGCCCGGCTTGCTGGAGCACAGCGAACGTGTATATTACGCCATGGGTTGCGATACTCAATTTGATCAGCGCGTCACTGGCTGGATCAACCGGCTCAAGGAACAATCTCGTGCGGGTGCGCATACCCCCAGTGAATTTGTTGCCCTCGATCACTTGCTGCATGACATGCGTTTGTACAAAAGCCGTGCCGAAATCAGCGCCATGCGCAAAGCCGCGAAAATTTCCGCCCAGGCACATAAGCGTGCCATGCAACGGTGTCAGCCGGGTAAGATGGAATACGAGATTGAGGCGGAGTTTCAGTACCATTTCAAACAACATAATTGTGTCAATGCTTACACTCCCATTGTGGGGGGGGGTAAAAACGGCTGTATCCTGCATTACACCGAAAACAATGCTGAATTGCGTGATGGCGATCTGCTACTCATCGATGCCGGTGCCGAAAATGAACTCTATGCTGCGGATATCACCCGCACTTTTCCTGTTAATGGCCGCTTCAGTCCTGAGCAAAAAGCGTTATACCAAATTGTGCTCGACGCACAACTGGCTGCGATTGATAAAGTACGTCCCGGTAGTCATTGGGATGCTCCCCACGAAGCCGCCGTGCGCATACTCACCAAGGGGTTGATCAAACTTGGCCTGCTTAAAGGCAATTTACGCACGCTCATTAAAGAACAGGCCTACCGCGCGTTTTACATGCACCGCACCGGCCACTGGCTGGGGATGGATGTGCATGATGTGGGTGATTACAAAGTGGGTGATGCCTGGCGTGAACTGGAGCCCGGCATGGTACTTACTGTGGAGCCCGGCCTGTACATTGCGCCTGGTACAAAAGTAGGCAGGCGCAGGATCGCGAAAAAATGGCAGGGCATTGGCATTCGCATTGAAGATGATGTACTGGTTACCAAAGACGGCTGTGATGTATTGAGCAAAGATGTGCCCAAGACCATTGCCGATATTGAGGCATTGATGCTAAAGACATGAATACCAGCACCGATTACGACCTGATTATCATCGGCGGCGGCATGGTGGGTGCCAGTCTGGCCATTAGTCTGGCCAAACAGGCATTACGTGTTGCACTTATCGAAGCAGCCCCTCTTCACAGGTCAACACCGCCGGGTTACGACGACCGCGCTATCGCTTTATCTTTTGGCAGTCGGCGTATTTTTGATGGCATGGGGCTGTGGGAAAAAATCGCGCCACAAACCACGAGCATCCAACGCATTCATGTCTCCGACCAGGGGCATTTTGGTTTTACCCGTCTGGATGCCGCACAGGAAAAAGTCGATGCGCTAGGGTACGTTGCCACCGCACAGCAACTGGGTGCAGTGCTGATGGGTCAACTCCGGCAATGCGATAACCTGACGTTGATAAGCCCGGCCAGACTGACGGACTTAACGCTGGGTGATGGCCATGCCACTGTTATCATTACACATGACCCGGATAACAACAATGGAAACACGGAATCATTGACCAGTAAATTGGTTGTTGCCGCCGATGGAGGCAACTCTCATGTGCGCAACCAGCTGGGTATTCATACCACCGCACATGATTACGGACAGGCCGCCATCATTGCCAACATCACACCGGAAAAATCACATCGCCACATCGCCTATGAGCGTTTTACCCGCAATGGTCCAGTGGCGTTGTTACCGATGCCGGACAATCGTTGTTCACTGGTATGGACACGCTCACCGGAAAGTACGCAACGTCTTTCGCGACTGAACGATGAAGATTTTCTGGCAAAACTTCAGCTTTGTTTCGGCAAACGCCTGGGTCGTTTTATCAAGGTTGGCAAGCGTCACAGCTATTCATTGCAACTGATTCAGGCACAGGAGCAGGTGCGCCATCGGCTGGCTCTGATCGGTAATGCTGCGCACACGCTGCATCCCATCGCTGGTCAGGGTTTTAACCTCGGTTTGCGTGATGTTGCTGCTCTCGCACAGAACATTGTTGATGCCTTTCATGCAGGTGATGACATTGGCGCATTGCCCATACTTGAAGCGTACGCACAATGGCGGGAGCGGGATCATCGCCAAGTTATTGGTTTTACCAACACACTGGTACACACTTTTTCCAACCGTTTTCCACCTCTCGTGCTGGCACGCAATCTGGGCCTGGTAGCCACCGACATTGTACCGCCGCTCAAACATCTGCTGGCCCGACATTCCATGGGCATCGCCGGTAAGCTGCCCCGGCTGGCGCGAGGGTTGCCGTTGTGATCAGCGCAGTACAGGCAACACCCAAAAAATACGATATCGTCATTGTTGGCGGCGGCATGGTAGGCAGTGCATTAGCCTGCGCCTTAGGTAGCCATATCGAAAGTAATAACACATTAAAAATCGCCCTTATTGAAGGATACAAATCACCCGCGCAATGGCCCAAAGATTCTTTTGACCTGCGTGTCAGTGCGATTAATCCTGCTTCACAAGCCCTTTTTAAAACACTGGGTGTATGGAATGCAATGCATGAAATGCGCGTCACCGCCTATACCGAAATGCATGTATGGGATGCCGGAGGCAATGGCAGTATTCATTTCGACAGCGCCGAAATCGGCGAAGCCAGTCTTGGCCACATTATTGAAAACCGTATTATCAATAAAGCACTGATTGACCATGCCCGCACTTTTGACAATATTGACATTTATTGCCCCAATACCCCCGCAAGTCTTCAACTCGACGACGACTCTGCCAATCTACAATTAGATGATGGCACCCTGCTCCAGGCTGAACTCCTGGTAGGTGCCGATGGCGGGCAATCCTGGGTGCGGCAACAGGCTGACATTAGCGTTACAGTCAGTGACTACCAACAAACCGCTGTGGTTGCCAGCATCACCACAGAGCATGCACATCAACATACCGCCTGGCAACGGTTTTTACCCAGCGGGCCGTTGGCCTTTTTACCCGTAAGTGAAAATAACATCAGCTCCATTGTCTGGAGCACACGCGCCGAAGAAGCAGAACGTTTATGTGGACTGGATGAACTGACTTTTAAGCAGGAGCTGGAAATTGCCTTTGAGAAAAAACTGGGAAAGATTTTGCACGCCGGGCCACGCGCATGTTTTCCTATTAAAGGTCAGCATGCAAAAAACTACGTTAAACCGCACCTCGCCCTGGTTGGTGACGCAGCGCATACTATCCACCCGTTGGCCGGACAAGGGGTTAATCTGGGGCTTGCAGACGCACAATGTCTCGCAGATGTCGTGCTCACAGAATATGCCGCATACAAACCCATAGGCAGTTTCAAAACTTTACGGCGTTTTGAGCGTGCTCGGCGTGGCGATAATTTATTGATGCTGGAAGCTATGGGAATATTTAAAAACCTGTTCAGTAATAACAGGCCAGGGCTGCGTGAATTACGCAATATTGGGCTTGATATTTCTGACCGCGCCACACCTATCAAGAATTTTTTTATGGCAAAAGCATTAGGTCAATAGAGAAAAACTATAATCTGGCAAGTTCACGGTTCATTTTTTCTTCAATGCGTTTTTTGTATTTCAGATAATCAATGACTTGTACGTTATCAGTACGTCGCGCACCTAATAACGTCGGTGATAAGTCTACGTCAGTAATATAAATAGGGTAACGCTGACCACTACCGCGTTGTGTTAATACATAACGTACGACTTCCCGGAATAAATGTTTCCCATAATCCAGTGACGAAAATTCCTGATCATTGCAATACACGGTAAATTCAGCATTTTTGTCCACCATGTCGCCAATAACCTGTACATCAAAATAACGTGGAGGCCGATTAATATCCGGTGTTTTTCGGCTAAAGCTATATTTATTAAATCGACGCTTTTTAACTTTATAAATTTCCAGAGCATCCAGCATCAGGCTGGCATTTTTGTCCTGAAACAAAAAACTTTGCCGGTTTAATACAGCATCAAAGAAACGGCTGTAATGATTTACCAGTGCCTCATCTTCAAAGTGCGGTACGCGCTGATGAAATAATGAACCGTTTTCATCCAGCACAAAGACATCCACTTCTTTGCCCAGGCCAAAATAAAACATCTGAATAAATCCGGTACGGTTCCTCGACAAAATAGAGGGTAGTGGTGTATTCAGCAAGGCATAGCGATCTGCTTGAATGGGGCGGAAAGTATCCTGCGGCGCTGCCAGTGCTTTTAACAGGTCTTCGTAGGTGGATTGATATGTGTAAGTAAATGCGCTGGTATCTGACCCCAATAAAAAATAGGACTTTTCCACCTGTAAAATATAACGTGCTCCTCCTCCATTATTTAAGTTGGAGAATGTAGCAGCGACATCTTTATAGAGTTCTTCAATGCGTTGTGCAATCGCCCGGCTATGACTGGAAGAATAACTGAAGGCTCGTAGCGAGGGAGGCTTCCCCGCATTGTCTGCCGTATTCCAGCGCATATATTGCGACATGCAATCCAGCAAACCTTCGATACCGACATATTTGTATGTGATAACTTCCTGCCAGCTGGTGACGACCACCAGATCAAAAGTCAATGCCAGGTTTAACGAAAAACCACTGTAATTCATTACATCAGACTGGTCACTTACCAGGTCAGTGCCACGTCGGGAATGGCGTGGCAGCGGATCAATACCCACGTTGGCAAACAGACAGCCTTTTTCAATCAATGGAGGGTTGTTAAAGTTCTTAATTCCGGTTTCCTGCAAGTGACCATCAGGAAACAATGATTGCAAAGCATCCAGAATTGACCGTGTTTCTTTCAAGCCCAAAATACTGTCACTTAACAATAATGTGATGATAGTGCGCAGCCCAACCAAACGGTTAAAATGGCACCAGGCAAGTACTTCAACAATGCTGCGTGCGCGTTTTAATGCCCCCCCCGGTTCATGCCCATCTACAATGCCTGGATATAAACTCCAAGATTCTTCCGTGTTTTTTCCTTTGCTTTGAATGATGGTGATATTGCTTTCAACAATATTGGCAGAAATACCGCGATTAATGGTTTCGATTTTACCGGCCTTGCGCTCAAATGCCGCATACAATTTTCTTCCCAGAATGTTGAGATCTTTCTGCTCTATACGCGCCAGCTCGGAATGTGTGCGCGCGAATTTTGATAATGCCATGTAGCTATGTGTTATTTCATCAACCAGTATACGGCGCTCTTTTAATACCTGATGTACGTTCCAAGACTTTCGGTTGTCCAGCATTTCAATATGTCCTTCCGACCAATGCCAGGCCTCGGCCAATTCAAGCATTCGCCGCCATCGCCAATTCTGGTTCATCCTTGATTGGCGACTTAGCACCATTTCTACTTTGAAATAAAAGCAGCGACGTACTACATCCAAACGCTCAGGGGATTTTTGTTCGGTTAAATAATTTTCCAGTTTTTCCAGAAGAATGGTATATGGATCGAGCATGTCCATGTCCTTTATACCCTCGTAAATCGCCTGCTTGTATCTCAGGCTCAATAAATCACTGTGTGGGTATTCTGCGGCATAGGCTTCCATCAGCAGCATTTTCAACACGGATTTATAGGGTGAGTCAATGCCTTTATAAACTTGCCATAGCGCCGCGCCAAAAAACTCCTCCGCAGGAATTTCACTTAATCCACCAAAATCAATAACTTCATTTTCCGGGATAAAACGTTGGCGGATAAGTCGTGACACATATTTTTTGTAATTTTTTTCTTCATTCGGTGGTACCAGCCACCATACAGGATAACGTCCGGCCACCAGCAAACCTGTACGATAGAACTCCTCCAGCAGCAAATGATGTTGAGTGCTGCCACTGCTTTCACGGCTTAGCTCAACGACATTGCCGCCGCGAAATTTTTCTGCATCCATCAGAAAAAAATGTATTTCCAAGCCCACAGAAGTGCCCCACTCTTCAATTGACTCACATTTTTCAGCAAGCTGAAATAACTGTTCTTTATCCAATCCAGGGCGATGACAAACCCAGACATCAAAATCACTTTTTTCCGAATGCGCAATAGTGCCAACACTGCCCATCAAAAAAATCGAGTGAATATCAAAAGTTCTTAACGCCCTTTTTTTATAATCAAAACTTTTGGCAATACGCTTGCCCGCTTCCAGACCTTTTTTGGTAGGTGCCCAATTTGAGATTCCGGCAGGTGTTTGCTTGGATACGAAACCGGGTAACATGGCGTGATTGATATGAAACAGCACGGGTAATAATTCCAGAAAATCACGATTGCGCCAACTTAATACCCCTTCTGCACGCCGCAAACGCTCCCGGTTAATCGCCAGAAAACGCTTACGTATCGCGCGTACATCCAGGTGGTCGTCGCTGTGTTTTATGCGTTTTGCTATCGACATGCCAGGGCTTCTCTCTTTAATACTTTTCCGCTTTGTCTCAGTTTTCGACTTTTTTCTAACGCGCGCGGAATACGCATTGTGGCGGTAAAAAATACCCCGCCACTTCATTACTTCGGCACCATTCTTTAATGTTTGAGGTGTAAACAAGCTACAATGAGTGACGGTAAGCGCTAAAGTTTTACCGTTTAAGACCGCTGATAAGCCCATGTTCCTGTTGATGATTTGTGTATGGCAAAATGATACAAGAAAAATCAATGGGTTACGCCACATGATGACGATTGTTTGGCACACTGATACACACACCACTTCAGGAGCATCGCCGCATGGATGAACCCAGCCTCGACACCAGCCGACACATTCTTGCCAATGCACCCATGGCCATCATCATTACGGATGATGATGGCTTGGTACTCTGGTGCAACAAGACGTTGACAGCATGGCTGGAGTGTCCACCGGGACACTGCATCGGGCGCACAGAGCTGGCGTTATTGGGAAAAAATGCCTCGGCAAATCAGGATGATAGTACCGGGGTGAACAACGGTCCCTTTACTCTGGGTTATACGCAACCAGGTATCCAGCGTCGTGTGCTACGTTACTCCCTGCCGCCGAATAATGGCCAGTACACAGTTTGCTATCTTGATATCAGCGAAGAAGAGATGCTGCGCAGTGATCGCAATCAGCTGGCGCAGCAACTGGCACAACACAATACGGTGGATACCCTGAGTGGTCTGCTGAATACACATGCCATCAACAGAGGGTTGGAGCCACTGATCTCACGCAGCCGCCGTTATCAGAACCCGCTGTCAGTGGTGACCATGGACATTATTAATCTGGAGGAGATTATCCAGTCTGCTGGCCAAGTGGCTGCAGATAAAGTGATTGTCGCTGTCAGCCAAATGCTGCGTGACCAAATACGCTGGGCAGATATGGTAGGACATTTAAATGCAGGTCAATTTATTTTTATTTTGCCGGAAACCGACAAAGATGCTGCTGTCGCATTGGCCAACAAACTGGTTGAGCAACTCAAAAACTTCACGATAATGATTGGTGAGCAGGCTGGTATACAGGCCATTGTCTGTTTTGGTGTTACTGCCTGGAGCAAAGGTGATGATGCCCGTTTATTAATGTCACGTTCCAATGATACTGCACAAGCGGCTCGCCAAAATGGGGCTTTTACCGTAAAAATCACATGATTTTTATCCTCTGGAGGCTCCCCGCTCACAGAGGGTTTCCGCTATACTCATGATTCATACTCGCAATACCGCCCCGGCAGATTGTCCGTGCGGTCTGGAGGCGGTCATGCCCTTACAACACCACCTGCTGAGTGCTATAGCACACAATCATACTGTTCGGCATATCTTGTTTGGCGTGCTGATGATTCTCGGTGGATATTCAACAGCCTTTGCGGATGCGGCACCGTACCATTCGCCGTCCGCCCAAAAAAGTGAAGGCGTGTTTCTTGTTGCCACAGAACAGCTGCATGGCAGCAGTTTTCAGCAAACCGTTATTCTGTTAACCCATTACAGCAAACAGGGTGCCACCGGGCTTGCCATTAATCGGCCTGCGGGCATACCGCTGCAACAGGCTTTTCCCGGGGTTCGTCAATTACAGCAACGTACTGACCCGTTGTATCTTGGTGGTCCGGTAAGCACCAATGCTATTTTTGTATTGCTACGCACCCAGCAACCCGGAAAGACCATGCATCACATTGCCGATGACGTTTATTTTTCCACCGGAAAAAATGTTTTTACGCATTTATTCAAGCCCGGAACACATACGGCGACACGCACCTATGCGGGCTATGCGGGTTGGGCTGCCGGGCAACTACAAAACGAAATCAGTCGTGGTGACTGGATTATGGTGCGTACTCATCCCAAAATTGTTTTTGAGGAAGACTCCGAAAGCCTGTGGCAACGTTTAAGTAAACGCTGGACCGGAAAATGGATTTAAGATTCGATAACCCCGAATTAACACAACTCTATTCATCTTCATCAAAATCTTCAGGTAATTCATGTGCCACGCCTTTGTGGCAATCGATACAGGTCTGACCTTTTTCCGCCATCTTTTTATGTTTTCGTGCGGCACGTCCCTGCTGTTCTTCAAAGTCCATGGATACCACAGCATGGCAAACACGGCACTCGCGGGAATCCGTTTCTTTCATTTTTTGCCACACCGTTTTAGCCATTGTCAGTCGATAGTTTTCATATTTTTCCTTGCTGTCAATAGTGCCAATAAGGTGATGCCAAACATCCTTGGCCGCACGGATTTTAGCGACCATCTTGGGGCCAAAATCCCGTGGCACATGACAATCCGAACACGTTGTGCGCACACCAGTACGATTTCTATAATGTACGGTATCTTTATATTCTTCATAAGCAATACTCATTTCATGGCAGGAAATACAAAATGATTCAGTATTGGTTGCATTTAATGCGCCATGAAAACCCACAGCGAGTAAAGCGCCCACAATTAGTGTGCCGATAATGACAGACAGAGAAATTCCCTTTAGCAGTTTACGCATAAAATGGCCGAACCATCATTTTGTCAAACATAGCAGAGTCAGGTTTTTCCAAACGTATCCATGGTAATTCCCTTATACCAACCGGATGCAAACCTGGCCTCTTTGAGTCGCGTTTTGCGCGACGCCTTTTTAGCACTCAAACCGCCCGCAACCTGTTTCAATTTTCCATTTTTCAACCGGTATACTCCCGCTGATGAAAGGGCATACTTGGGGTTGAGGAGACTGTAGATGCCGGTGTTGTAGGTGACATCCGGCATGGTGCCACCATTCAATTCAATCACGATAGCAGCCGCACAAATTTTACCCTGGGTATTGGCGCTGTGCCCCGTTTTTTGCATAGGGTCCGCAATACAGGCATCACCAATCACATGAATATTTTTTTGTAATGTAGACGCAAAATTTTGCGGGTTTACAGGACACCAGCCCGACTCATCTGCCAAGCCGGTAACCCGTGCAATCTTCCCCGCGTGTTGTGGTGGAATTAAATTAACAACGTCGCCTTTAAGAGTGCCGATTGTGCGTCCTGTCAGTGATAGTGCCTTGGTATCTGCGGATACAATCTCACCCTGCTCCGAGCCATCAACCCACTCAATCATACCCTTATAGAGTTTTTCCCAGCCTTTACGGAACATGGCCAGTTCTTCAGAGTCACCACTGGAGTCAATCAGTAGAATTTTCGAAGAAGGCTTGGTTTTTTTAAGGTGGTACGCGATCAGGCTGGCGCGCTCATAGAGAGCAGGAGGGGCACGAAAAGGCTTACGAGGCGCTGCAATAATGACGTTACCACCATCTTTCATCGCCTCTAATTGTTTTCGTAACAAAAGCGTTTGCGCACCGGCCTTCCAGGCATGCGGCATAATTTTACTATTTTCCGCACTTGCCCCTTTGATTTCATGCCAGTTAAAAGAAATACCGGGAGAAACGACCAATCGATCATAGGTGAGTGTTTTACCACTTTTCAGTTTAATTTTTTTCGCAGAGGCATCAATTGAGACCACCGTATCATGCATGATATTAACGCCATGATTTTTACGCAGCCCATCATAATTGTGGGTAATAAAGTTTATCGATTTCATTCCTGCCAATACAGTATTGCTGAATGGGCAGGTAATAAACTGAGCGTTTGGTTCAATCAAAGTTACATTCAAGCTGGAATCATACTGACGTAAATAATTGGCACAGGTTGCACCACCAAAGCCACCGCCAACCACCACCACGCGCGCTTTGGATTTTGCCATGGCGCTGCCGGGAAAAACAAAACCATTGGTTGAGGAAATAATGCCAGAGGCCCCCAGTAGTTTGATAAATGTTCTGCGATCAATCTGGTTCATCATACTGCCCCTGATTATTTATCTAAAGCTGAAAAATATTCGGCTAGCAGATTAATCTCATCATCACTTAGTGCTTTAGCGTATCGCCCCATGATAGTGGATTTTTCATCACCCGACTTAAAGCCAAATAGACTTTCGGTGATATCACTTTTCTCCAGCCCCTTAAGTTCGGGAATTTTTCCTGATCCAGACCCGTTTGGTCCATGACACGTTAAACAGGCATCGGCCATTATTTTAATTTTATTGGGTGCTGCGGCCATAACGGTATTTATTGCGAGCAATAATGTGACAGCACTAATTGTCAGTAAATGCACCGACACATTCCATGTCATACATTTTTTTTGTTTCATCATGGTTTTAATATTTCCATATAAAATAACTGTGGCAGTGTATTAGGCAGGTATGTATTTATTACAAAATATTATTCCTTATATTATTCCTTTAATAGGTATTAAAAAATGCAAGCCAGACAGAAAATTTGTCTGTATTGCATTATTTTAAGTCATCATATTGCCCAATGATTCATTGAATAATAAAAACTATAAACCAACATAAAGCTGAAGAGTTAAACGATTGTCTTTATCAATGCCCGTTGGCGTATCAAAGCGATCCCAGTACTCGATATAGGCTTTAATGTTTTGTGCCAGATAATGGGTGACGTTTAAAGTCAACTCATTGTATTCATGGGTGCCATCGTTTCGTTCATAGTTGTCCAAACGCACTAACTGCACCCAGGTAGGCATGCCCTTTTTGGTTTTCATAACGTTATAAGCCTGAATGGAGAATGCATTGTTTTTATCTGATCCCCCCGTTACATCATCCTCAGCCATGACATAAGCCGCCTGAACACGGATATTTTTCAGATCAGCCTGGGTATCGATTGCCATGCGATTGAAATTCATGTTGCCCGCCTCACCATCGAGAATATAGCCGCCCACCATGATGTTCTTTTTCACATCAAAGGCAACACGGGCATTCATGCTGGTACCGTCTCCCGGGTTGTTGCCGGATACACCTTCAACATTATCTGCTACACCACCGAGGCCAATGTTATAAAATAATTTGTCATTGGAAACACGGCCTGTTACAGCCACATTTTGACGTTTGGAGCGTAAGCTTCCGCCATTGTCAGCGCTACCAAAGTTTTGATCGATCACCCCCACGCTGCCACGGGTTAATCGAAAATGATTACCGAGGAAACCATAGCCATCAGCCCAGTTGGCCTGACTCCAGGTCATTTGCAAAGTGGCTTCGTTGTTGAAACGATAAGACAGCGCAGTACTGCCAACTTCTGGCGCAAAGCCGGCTTCGTCTTCAGCTTCAATTTGAGTGAATGCGGAAACGTTTTTACCCATGGTGCCGGCAATAAATAGCGCCACACCATGAATTGCACGCACCATACGATCACCACTGTCTGTTTTATCATATGGGCGTGAAATAACCAGGCCACTTATTGGAAAATTACCGGCCTCATAATAAGGAGCGGTTTTGCCTTCTGTCTTTAGGTCTTCTTTAAGACGATAACCCCGTTCTTTGAATTTTCGGCCTTTGTTATTCAGTTGAGGCCATGCGTTATGACAGTATGAACAATTTTTTTCGTATTTAGCTGCAAATGACGGTACGGCCTGAGCGGTTCCCGTCAAAGTAATGCCAGCAACGGCCAATATGCTCAGGGTCAATCCTGTTTGAATACCCATCATTAAACTCTCCTTATAAATTCCATCGTAATTTTTATATTCTGGCTCATCTCAATGACACAAAAATGAATACCCCTGTTATTATTTATTCTCCGGATAGAGTCAGGCAGTACTCAATAATGACAACTGCCGCATAAATTGATAACGATTTGTTTTTATGCCTCTAAAAACGTGCGGGCACAGTAAAGTTCTGCTGCTGAGAATCAAATCAGATGCCGGGGAAGGGTTCTTGAATGAGAGATATAACTACAATTAAGAGTTTGCTAATGTTAAGTAATCAACCTTCGCATGTCCCTTGTTTGCAGCGTGATATTCCCTGGCAAGAGCCTCATCATTTTAGTAGGTAAAATAGTATGTGTGAGACACAGGTATGACAAGCTTTTTTTTCCAAAAAAACCTAGGTAATTTCCCTTGCCGCTTGATGGGAAAGTGCCGCTAAAAACAGGTAAAATTGTTTTGTGATCGTTTTTTCACGGCAAAGGTATATTGCCTGTATGACTGATAGTTATTGAAAATAAACATCAATTGCAGCGGACTGGCTCCATCAGAAGGGTAAAGACTGATGCTGGGTTTTACGTAGCAGGCTACATAAAAACCTGTTCGCATATTTGCCTGACCCGAAACGAGCGCCCTTTTAATTTTCCTTCTTCCAGTTTTTTTAGTGCAGGTTTAACAACTTCACGGTTAATCGCCACATAGGCCCGGTTGTCATCAATGCTGATTTTCCCAACGTGTTTTCCGGCGATACCCTTTTCCCCGGTGAGAGCACCAAGAATATCACCCGGGCGCACTTTTTGTTTTTTGCCACCATCAATCTGTAAAGTGACCATGGCTGGTTGATAGGGTGTTTTATTCAACAGGTTTGACGATGGTAGCGTCTCATTGCTGATGTCTTGTTTAAGGTAGTCTTCCAGCATTGCGACTTTATAACTTTCTTTGTCGGTATACAGCGTGCAGGCAATACCCTTGCTGCCAGCCCTCCCTGTGCGGCCAATGCGATGCACATGTACCTCAGTATCGCGTGACAGATGATAATTAATGACCGCATCCAGTGCATCAATATCCAGACCGCGTGATGCGACATCGGTAGCGACCAGAATCGATGCGCTTTTATTACTGAAGCGCACCAGTATCTGGTCGCGGGCTTTTTGATCCAGGTCGCCGTGCAGTGCCAGCGCACTAAAACCATATCGGACCAGCTCATCTGCTACTTCCTGTGTCTCACGTTTGGTGTTACAAAATACCAGAGCAGACTCGGGACAATGTGCCAACAACAGCAAACGCAAAGCATCCATGCGTTGCTCGTCACCGCTTAATTTATAAAAATGTTGCTCAATGCTGGCCTCATCATGTGTCGAAGCCACTCGCACTATCACGGGATCAATCATGATCTGTTTTGCAATGGTTTGTATCTGCTCAGGGTAAGTGGCACTGAATAACAGTGTTTGGCGCTTGCGGGGCATATGCGTGATGATGGCATCCAGTGTTACCTGAAAGCCCATGTCCAGCATGCGATCAGCCTCATCGAGAACAAAAACTGTCAGGTACTGTAAATCCAGAGTACCTTTGCGCAGATGTTCTTCAATGCGTCCTGGCGTACCAACCACTATATGGGCTCCATGTTCCAACGAACCAATTTGCGGACCAAAAGGCATACCGCCGCAGAGCGTCAGTATTTTAATGTTATGGATTTTACGCGCCAGCTTGCGCAATTCTTTTGCCACTTGGTCGGCCAGCTCCCGGGTCGGGCAAAGGACCAGTGATTGTACGCAAAAACGTTTCACCTCCAGTTTTTCCAGCAGCCCCAGGCCAAAAGCTGCCGTTTTTCCTGAGCCGGTTTTACCCTGCGCAATGACATCGTTTCCCGCCAAAATGGGCGGCAGGCTTTTTTCCTGAATGGGTGTCATCGTCAAATAATTCAGCGATGTAAGGTTTTCAAGAAGCTCAGTACGCAACTTGATAGATGAAAAACAAAAGTGATCCATTACGAATAACCGATGTGATGTAAAAAATAAAATAACAAAAACTCAATTCGCATTTTTGTTACGCAGGTATTCTTCATAAGTACCATGAATATCGACAATACCGGTGGGCGTCAATTCGATAATGCGTGTCGCAATGGAAGAGACAAACTCACGGTCATGGCTGACAAAAAGCAACGTGCCAGGATAGTTTTCCAATGCCAGATTGAGTGATTCAATCGACTCCATGTCCAAGTGGTTAGTCGGCTCATCCAATAACAAAATATTAGGGCGTTGTAGCATTAATTTACCAAATAACATGCGTCCCTGTTCGCCACCGGAAATAACGTCAACCGTCTTATTGATATCATTTTGTGAAAACAACATACGCCCCAGGGTGCCACGGATAATTTGTTCGTCATCACTCTCTTTTCCCCACTGGTCCATCCAGTCATATAAATTTTTACGCTCTTCAAAATCAGCCGCGTGGTCCTGCGCGTAATAACCGATATTTGCATTTTCCGACCATTTCACTTTTCCGGTAGTGGGTTGCAGATCACCGACCAGACATTTCAACAACGTTGATTTACCAATGCCGTTAGGGCCGATTATTGCAATACGTTCACCCACTTCCACCGTAAGATTGAGCCCCGAAAACAGATCTTCATCAAAGTGTTTACTGAGGTTCTCCACCTCCAGTGCCAGGCGATGAAGTTTTTTATCCTGCTCAAAACGAATAAATGGACTTTGCCGACTGGAAGGCTTTATTTCGGTCAATTGAATTTTATCAATTTGTTTAGCGCGTGATGTCGCCTGTTTTGATTTTGACGCATTGGCTGAAAATCGACTGACAAAAGCTTTAAGCTCAGCAATCTGCGCGCTCTTCTTGGCATTGTCTGAGGCCAGTTGTTCACTGGCTTGAGTCGCTGCCGTCATATACTCATCATAAGAGCCAGGATAAATACGCAGTTCACCGTAATCCAGATCAGCCATGTGCGTACATACACTGTTTAAAAAATGACGATCATGAGAAATGATGATCATTGTGCAATTGCGCTCGTTTAACACCCCTTCCAGCCAGCCAATGGTATTGATGTCCAGGTTATTGGTGGGCTCATCCAGTAACATGATGTCAGGCTCTGAAAACAAAACCTGTGTCAGCAACACCCGCAGCTTCCAGCCAGGTGCCACTTCACTCATCGGGCCGAAATGCTGTTCAACAGGGATGCCCACACCCAGCAATAGTTCACCGGCCCGTGCCTCGGCGGTATAACCATCCATCTCGGCAAAATCATGCTCAAGATCAGCAGCCCGCATGCCATCCTCCTCACTCATTTCCGGATTGGCATAAATTGCATCACGCTCAGATTTTACCTTCCAGAGTTCCTCGTGGCCCATGATTACCGTATCAATCACGCTGAATTCCTCGTACGCGAACTGATCCTGCCTCAACTTGCCAATACGTTCGTTTGGGTCTTTTGAAATATTGCCCGCAGAAGGCTCCAGGTCACCGCCTAAAATTTTCATTAGTGTGGACTTGCCGCAACCGTTGGCACCGATGAGTCCGTAACGATTACCATCACCGAATTTAACGGAAATGTCTTCAAACAACGGTTTAGCACCAAATTGCATAGTAATATTTGCAGTGGATAACACGATATTCTTCCTGTAAAAATAATTGAGTGACGCATACAGACGATTCTGTACACGATAGTCGTTTGCCCGACGGAAAAACCGGCGAATGCTAAAAACAGCATGCGCGGGCATATTTAAAAAATCCCAGTTGTCTCAGTGCAGGCATTGGCACTGTTTTTGACAGAGAATCCAGCAGTAGGTTGGATGTAAATACATATAAAACAACAGGTTAAATGTATTTTTTGGCAGTTTGTGGACAAAACGCCTTTCCCGCTGAAAGTGATTATACGCGAGCATTAATTTTTATAAAAACAGCATTATTCTCTGCAAGAATTCGGACGCTATCTTGAATTTTCAGTCCTTTCTGTTTTTACAGCACATTCTTAAATCCATCCAGCATATGGGGGAGTGATTTGACGTGTTTGATGGGACATCAGACGGGGAATCCGGTATACAGGCAACGGTTTTATTTTTTATATCTCAAGTTAAAGCACCCAAAAACATCAGGCAATCAATTGACAGATAAAGACCTCCCTGCAAGGCGGGCAGGCTGAAATGCAGTGAACCATTGCCTGCTGCAAAACACGCATGCAGATCGAAGAAGCCTTTCGATATACAAAAAGTCATCGTTTGGGATTTAGTACTAGTGAAAGCCTAACGGGACGCGATTGGAAATATTATTGCTGATGGGTGTCTTGGCGACAGCCGTCCTGCACCAGCGCAACAGGTTTGAAGCTGTGCGGTTCATAGACGTAGGTTTTTTTGAGGGCGTTGCGACTTTCCTGGATCAGCTGGTCTTCGGCCCACAGGTAGCGGGTGGTGCCGAAGGTGTCTTTCTTTTCGATACGGCGGCCCAGCGGGTCATAGCGGTAATGGGTTTGCTGGCCTTCTCTGTTAATCTGAATCAGCTGGTTTTGCAGGTTCCAGGTGTATTCAGTGATCCGTTTGCCCTCTTTTCCCCGTCTTTCCCGAATCAGGTTGCCGCGTGTGTCATAGTCAAATTTCCGGTCGCCTTGCAGGGTGAGCCGGTTGCCGTGGATATGGGCCGGTTTTGCCTTTCTTTCTTGCTTTCGTGTGTTTTGTGTTTTTCGTGGTGGCTCTGACAGCGAGACGAGGTTGCCTGCCGGGTCGAAATCAAAACGCCCGGTGAGGCTGCCGTCGGTTTTTTTCAGGCGGTCCAACAGGTCATAGGCGTAACGTATTTCATGTTGACCTTCGGTCAGGCGGTTGAGGTTGCTGAACGCGTCATAACCGTATTCCCGGTGGACAGGGCGTTGTTTGCCGGTTTGGTGAATGGCTTGCTGCTGAACGAGGCGCCCCATGGGGTCGTAGTCGCTACAGGTGGTGAGCTGGCCTTGCTGGCGTTGGGTTTCCTCTATTGATGGGTGTCTTGTTTGTCAGTAGCTGCGCCCTTAAAGGGCTCTGACCCCTTTAATATGGATAGGTTTGACCTACCGGTGCGTGATGCCTGCTTTCTACTCTACCCATTGTTCCTGACCCCATTGTTCTTGTTCCCTTTGGAACATCTTAATCAGATGGATAAGAAACAAACAAACGAGGACTATCTTCTGACATACGAACACCGTTTAGATTTTCAAGCACACCATTAATTCTTTGTGGTCGAAACTCTACCTGTGTTCCTTTCTGGAAAATAGATACCCGCAAAAGCTCTCTTGCAAAATCATACAAGGCTACACGGGAGGTAAACTCAAAATACACATCTCCATTTCCTTGATCTGTATGAACCTTAAGACAATGCGCTTCATCATCTGCGTTAACATCCAGAGGAATATCATCACCGTCAGCGGTAACCAAAACTTGGGGATTCAATAATTTTTCCATCACTTCACCTTCCCATTTATATCAAAGGCGGTAACACCCCCTTTTCCATCTGGAACCACATGCAGGTCCTCTATTGTTCTCATCTTATTAGGCCTTATGGCATTAGCTCTTTGAACTTCTATATTGTAATGGTCGACTTTTCCTTTACCTTGAAAAGGCCCGCCGATAGCATGGGACTGATCCCCGAAATCTTTTCTGAATATTACCCTCGTACCATCATCTAATTCATGCATAAGCTGGTTCGGGTGACCATCTGTAGGTTTGGCCTTGGACAAAGCATCTTCGAGTGGATTTATTCCCTTTGTAACAGAAGCCTCTTTACAAGACAACCCAAACGGATCAATCCAGCCGGTGGGGTTGGGCGCATATTGGTAGCTGTTAAGGCCACCCAGCAGCCCTATCGGATCCTGGCTGATAAACTGCCCGGTATTCGGGTTGTAGTACCGATGCCGATTGTAATGCAAACCACTCTCTTCGTCGAAGTATTGCCCTTGAAAGCGCAGGTTGTTTTCAATCTCTTCGGTTTCTTTCAGCGCGACGTTGCCGTAGGTGTGGTATTTCACTTTCCAGACAATCTCTCCCGCTTCGCTGGTGAGTTCTCTGGGGGTGCCAAGGTGGTCCAGGTGGTAGTGATAGATGTCGCCGTCCTGCACCAGTGCGACGGGTTTAAAACTGTGCGGTTCATAGACGTAGGTTTTTTTGAGGGCGTTGCGACTTTCCTGGATCAGCTGGTCTTCGGCCCACAGGTAGCGGGTGGTGCCGAAGGTGTCTTTCTTTTCGATACGACGGCCCAGCGGGTCGTAGCGGTAGTGGGTTTGCTGGCCTTCTTGGTTAACCTGAATCAGCTGGTTTTGCAGGTTCCAGGTGTATTCGGTGACTCGTTTGCCCTCTTTTCCCCGTCTTTCCCGAATCAGGTTGCCGCGTGTGTCATAGTCAAATTTCCGGTCGCCTTGCAGGGTGAGCCGGTTGCCGTGGATATGGGCCGGTTTTGCCTTTCTTTCTTGCTTTCGTGTGTTTTGTGTTTTTCGTGGTGGCTCTGACAGCGAGACGAGGTTGCCTGCCGGGTCGAAATCAAAACGCCCGGTGAGGCTGCCGTCGGTTTTTTTCAGGCGGTCCAACAGGTCATAGGCGTAACGTATTTCATGTTGACCTTCGGTCAGGCGGTTGAGGTTGCTGAACGCGTCATAACCGTATTCCCGGTGGACAGGGCGTTGTTTGCCGGTTTGGTGAATGGCTTGCTGCTGAACGAGGCGCCCCATGGGGTCGTAGTCGCTACAGGTGGTGAGCT
>Ga0316209_1001708_pt1 | contig 21002 bp, 13 predicted proteins | sample 6monopyrite_MG_FD_204945 | JGI IMG/M metagenome (GOLD analysis project Ga0316209, IMG submission 204945) | Microbial mat bacterial communities from mineral coupon in-situ incubated in ocean water Damariscotta River, Maine, United States -... | ecosystem: Environmental > Aquatic > Marine >...
TGCAATCGGAAGCAAACCACAGACCGTGGTCAGGGCGGTCATGAATACCGGACGCATACGATCCTTCACCGCGGCGAGGATGGCATCGCGCGTGGCGAGACCGGTGCGCTCAAACTGGAGGATGGCATCGATCAGGACAATGCCATTGTTGACCACTACACCGGCTAACACAATCATGCCGATGACTTCCATGGTGCCGAATGGCTGATCCATGATGTAGAAGGCCCAGTTTGCACCTAGAATCGCAAAGGCAATCGTGGTTAATGCAGAAAGCGGAAGCACCACCGAGTTGAAAAGTAGGCCCATCAGAAGGAAGACTAGGCCGATGGCGAGCATCATCGCCTTCTTCATGTCGTCCATCTCGCCCTGCGTTTTTGACCAACCGCCATCTTGGGTCCAGTGGTAACCCTCCGGCATTTCGATGCCATCCATTAACTTAGCAGCCGCAGCATAGGCTGCCTTGATGTCCTCGGTTTTCGCCTTCAATCCAATCGAATCCGATAGCTTGCCGTTGCGTCTGAAAATACCATTTTTTGAGCGCGCGTTGGTGAAGGTTGCAAAAGTCGAAAGCGGCACCAGGTTGGTAGCGGTCGAGACCACCATTTCTTCTAGACTCGCGCGGTTGGGGTTCGCCGGCGCGTCGAATTCGATGATGAGTGGAAGGTCTTGGTTAGGCGTTTCAAAACGCGACACCATAAATCCACGCATAGTCCATTCAATGTTGCCAATCACCGAACGGCTGTCGATGCCAAGGCGGCTCATGCGTTCACGGTCAAGGCTCACTAAGATCTCGCGACCCTTATTGCGGTCCTTGCTGACTTCGGTGAAGTCAGGGCTCAACAAAGCGGCCTCGCGGATTTGCTCCAAGATTGCGGCAACACCAAGACTCTCCGGCCCTTCGATGCGAATTCGAGTCCACTCCTCATCCTTGGAATCACCTTGACTAAACTCCTTTTCAAAATGGAATTTAATGCGTGAGCGTTGCGGCAACTCATCGCGCAAGTGGGTCATCAGTGCTTCTTTTTCCCGCACCTTCAGTGGCTTGTCAGGCCAAATCATAATTTGGCCATCATCGTCGTTAAACCAAAGTCCAGCGGTCACGTCGGGGAAGGCTTGTTTGAACTCTTCACCAAGGAGTACGGCCTCAATAAACTTAACTTCTTCATCGCCATCGATCAGGCGGGTGCCATCGGTGAAGCTAAATCCAATATTGATTTGTCCGTCGCCGTCTCCGCCACTCCCCGTGGACCCCAAGCCAGATGTCGCAATACTTCCCGACATCAGGATGAGCATGCAGAGAGCTACTGCGCGAAAGCGATAACGAAGTGCCAGGCTCAACGAACTCAGCAACGGTTTGGTCATCCAGGTTGGCATATGGCCTGCCGCCTTCGATTCTTTTTCGCCGCGTTTGCCGCTGTGTTGCAGATAACGTGCAGCCACTGGAACCATGACGATGGCAAGTACCAATGCGGAAAGCAAAGCCACAATCAGCGGCATGCCAATCGCGCCTGCAACCACTCGTTGCGCGCGATCTTCGGTGAGGAACATCAGCGGCAGGAAAACCACGACTGTAGTGAGAGTCGCGGTGACGATGGCCAGCATGACTTCGGACGGGCCTTGGCTGATGGACTCCAAAGTGCTGGCGCCTCGTTCCCGACGTTTGAAAATACTCTCCACAATCACCACCGAGTTGTCGACCAGCATGCCAATCGAAATGGTAATGCCCATCATCGACATCAAGTTCAAACTCTTGCCACTGAAGTAGAGATAGCTCAGTGCAATTAACACCGCGAACGGAATCGAAAGCGTGATGAGTAGGGTGTAGGACAGCCGGCGCAGGAATAGGAACAGCACCACGCAGGCAATCAGTCCGCCGAGCATGGAGTCGTCGACCAAACCCATAATGCTTTGGCCAATCATCTCGCCTTGGTCAAAGTAAACCAGATACTCAAAACGCCCAAGTACCGGGTCATTTGGCAAAAACTCTTCAAACTCTTTCACTAAGGTTTCGCACAACTCAAAGGTGTTGGCAGAGCTCTCTTTGGTGATTTGTAGGGTGGTGCTGTATTCGCCGTCGAACTTAAACAGGAATTCTGGAGCGCTGCGGGCTTTGACTACGCGTCCAATGTCCTTGATCAGCAAGCCGTCGCGCACCGGGAAGTTTTCGATTTCTTCAATCGAAGTAAAGCGCGAATCGACTCGGATGATGGCACGGGATCCGCCGTCCTCAAGATCACCGATGGGCGAAGAAACATTGTCCCCCTGCAAACGGGCGACTAAGGCTCCAATATCGATGCGGTTTGCGAAGACCTTTTGCTCATCGAGCCAAATGCGCACGGAAAGGGGAGTGAGGCCCCAGGAGTTCGCGCTGGCCACACCGTCGATGGCTTCAATGCGGGGCACTAATACATTGGAAATAAGGTCTTGCGCAACATCGTCGGATAGATCGTTGTACTGGATACCGGCCATCATCACCGGAATCTGGTCCATGCCGCGTTTGCTAATCGTGATGCGGTCGACTTCCGGCGGCAAAGCGGGGCGGGCACGTTCCACGCGCGCAGCCACTTCGCTGTACATCTGATCCATATCGATGTTGCCCGGAAACTCGAGTTGGAAGCCAACATCTCCATCCGACGCCCACGAAATGATTTCATCCAGATTAGAAATCGAGCGTAACTCTTTCTCGAGAGGCTTTAGAACTTTCTGCTCTAGCTCAATCGGATTCGCGCCTTCCCATGAGGCATTGATTGAAAGCTGCGAGGCGGTGAGTCCCGACGGCACCAACTCTAAAGGAATCCGCTTGGCTGCAATGAAACTCATACCCAAAAGAGCAACCGAGATCATCAGCACTCCAATCGGATGCTGAACTAGTTCACGGAAGAAGCGAACTAATGCGGTGTCGCGGGAATCAGACAGTTGCGTTCTCCTTTGGCTTGCGGCCGCCGCGTTCCAGTGCAGCTAGAAGGCGGTAACCGGTTGGAATCACCAACAAGGTGAGCACGGTGGAACTAATGAGCCCGGCAATCACCACTAAAGCCATCGGCGTGCGTAGTTCCGCACCTTGCTGACCGCCGAGGAATGAAATCCAACCGGTCATCGGCAACATGCCGAGCACGGTGGTGGTTGTGGTCATCAGGATAGGGCGTAAACGTGCTTGGCCGCCTTCGAGAATGGCTTCCTGCAACTCCATACCCTTTTGACGGTTGCGGTTGATGCGGTCGACCAACACAATTGCATTGTTTACCACAATACCGGCAAGGATGACGCCTCCAAGCAAAGCAACCACGGAGATGGGGGTGTCGGTCCAGCGCATCACGCTGATGGCGCCAACGCCAGCAAGTGGAACCGAGAACAGAATCAGGAAGGGCTGCAGTAAGGATTCGAACTGCGCCGCCATCACTGCGTAAACCAAGAAAATGGCAAGTCCCAATGCGAACATGAGGGAGTTCAGTGCTTCTGCCATTTCATCGGTTTGTCCGCCGAGGTTCAGGGTGACTTCTGGCGGGATGTTTAGGCCCTCTAAGCGTGCAGCGACTGCAGTGCTGGTTTCTCCCAAGTCGAATCCTGCAAGAGATGCAGAGAGAACCGCCGCCCGACGTCCACGAATATGGCGGATATCGCTCGGTCCATCTTGCAGTACAAAATCGGCAACCGCACTCAGTGGAAGCGGATGTTCCGCATCTGGGTTCACCGGTAAATCCATCAACTGCTCGATGCGCTTCATGCCTTCGATGTCGGCACGTACACGGATGTCAATCCGTTCGTCGCGTCCAGGAAAGGTCGATGCGGTTTCGCCTTCTACCGCTAGACGTAGTCGGTTCGAAACTTGCGCAGCAGTTAAGCCATGACGCGCCAACATCTCACGGTTGGGTGTGATGCGAACTTCCGGGTTCCCCCGACGCAAGGATGAGCGGACATCTACCAACCCTGGAACTCCCTGCAGGGATAGTTGGGTTTGTTGCGCCACCTGGGAAAGAGTCTTGAGGTTGTCGCCAATGATTTCAATCTCAAGCGGTGCGTTCAGTGCAAGCAAAGTCGGCCGACGTAAGGAAAAGCGCGCCAATGCAGGTTCACGTTCCATGAGGCCGCGGATTTGATCTTCCGCAAGACGTTCCAGTGCGTGTGGATCTGGGTGGTTTGGATCCAGGCGGATGGAAATACGAGCCGTGTGTGGTCCGGTCTCTTCCGTGGAGACGGTTTCGCGGTCCGCACCAGAAGTGACGGCGGTTTCCATGACTCCTTCTAAGCTGCGAATGTTTTCCTCCATCTTGCGTGCGAGGAAATCCGTTTCCAACAGCGGAGTTCCAGCCGGGAAGAACAACTCTGCCGTGAACTCGCCTTGCATCACTTCGGGCAACAGTTCCCGTCCCATGTCGTCCGCGTTTTTGAAAGTGAGTGCGGCGGCGCCCATCGCTAGCAGCAACACCACTGCTGGTGCACGTAAGGCTCCGCGCAGAATGACTGGGTAAGTTCGCTCCGCCAGGTGGAATACCAAGTTCAGCAATCCTGCCGGAGCCCAGAGCGCAATCTTGATGACTCCGAGTATGGTGCCAAGCAAAATCTTGACCCCAAACAACAGCATGGCGAGAAAGTCAAAGAGTAGGCGCGAAGCGACCACGATGATCGGATTGGCAAATGACCAAATCGCGGGGATCGCACATGCGAAGGCCAGGAACTTGACCATCGCCATTTGTTGTTGCACATCCTTCGGAACAGGATTCCAATCTTCTTTGGGCTTGGTGCCTGGCTTAATCCATGCGTCGTCCATGCCGGGAAGCACCGAAAAGGAGAGTGCGACGGCTACGATTGCGCCTACGAATCCCAGCACAAGCATAATCTTGTTACGGCTTAAGCCCGTGTTCTTGAACAGTTTTCCAGAACGGATGTGAGGCAGAAGTTGAGCACTGAGGCGTTGCACAAACTTGCCAACCCCGCCTTCCGGCTTGTCCTGGTCCGTTAACTGCACGCGCGCCGCAAGTCCCGGAATGAAGAACAGGGCAACCGCCAAGGAAATCATCAAGGAAGCCACTACAGTCAGTGCTTGGTCGCCAAAGGTTTGGCCAGCGATTCCCTCAACAAAAATGATGGGGGCGAACACTGCAATGGTCGTCAAGGTCGATGCCGTGACTGCGCTACCAACTTCACTTACGCCGCGGATGGCTGCGTCCCGTGGGGAGTCGCCTTCTTCACGACATCGAGTGATCGATTCGAGCACCACAATTGCATTGTCTACCAACATGCCAATACCAAGCGCAAGACCGCCCAGCGACATGATGTTCATGGAAACGCCAGCGCTGTACATCGCACCGAAAGTGGCGACGATAGAAATTGGAACTGCGAGTCCGATGATGAAGGTGGTGACGAAGCGTCGCAGGAAGAAATAGCACACCAGAACTGCAAAAGCGCCTCCATACATGGCTGCGTTGTTGACTTCTGAGATCGCGTCGGCGACGAAGGTGGATTGGTCGGATAGAAGAGTGAGCTTAATCCCGGAAGGGAGTTTGGTTTCTACGTGATCCGGCTTTTTGGGTGGACGGCCGTCTTTGCTCGCTTTTGGTGGACCGCGATTCGGGTTGATCGGCTTGCCAAATAACTTTTCGCGGACCTCCTTGGCCACTGAAACAATGTTGGCGCCCGCTTCTCGATACACCGCAATCTCTACCGCTTCTGCGCCGGCTACACGCTGCACGACATCGCGGTCTTTATTTGCGCGTTCCACCGTGGCCAAATCGCGCAACTTCACGATGGTCTGGTTCACGCTGATGATGGGAAGATTGCGAATCTCTTCCAAACTGCGGAATTGGTTGAGGGTGCGCACCACGTACTCAACCGACCCCTCCTCTAACTTCCCTCCTGGGACGTTAAGGTTTTCGTCAATCAAGCGTTGCCGAATGGTTTCTCCAGAGATACCAAAGCGTGCCAGCTTTTGCGGATCAAACAGCACGTGGACTTCATCTTCGAGCCCACCTTTCACGCGTACCGCGGCAACTCCAGGTAAGCCTTCGAGTTGGCGTTCGACTTCCGACTGTGCAATGTCGCGTAGACGCACTAAATCGGTACCACCAGAAAGTGCAATGCGCAACACCGGATCTAAACTCGGGTCGTAGCGCAGGATTAGCGGTTTCTCGACCCCGTTAGGCAAGAACACTCGATCCAAACGTTCGCGCACATCTTGCACTAAGAAGGGGAGGTTGGAGCCCCATTCAAATTCCATTAAGATCTCGGAGACTTCGGCGCGCGAACTGGAGCTAATGCGCACCAAATGGCCGACGGTTGACAACACATCTTCCAGGCGTTCGGTGACGCGCTCCTCTACATCTTCCGGCGCTGCGCCAGAGTAGTTGGTGCGCACGGTTAACGATGGGTAATTCACCGGCGGCAATAAGTCCACCGGCAACTTGCTTAGGGAAATAATGCCAAAGACCACCGCCGCAGCGACAATCATGCCCATGCCCACTGGCCTGCGTACACCGAGAGCGAATAAGCCTCCCATGCGGCGGCGTTCCGAATCCGAATCGCTCATTCGTCTGCAAGCTCCACAGGATCTCCTTCACCAATCCTGTCCGCCCCGACGACGACCACGACATCGTCCAGAGTCAAATCGGTACCTTCGGCAGCCTCAACCATGTCTTCGTTCTCAAAACCCTGAGTGATGTCAATGCGCAGCGCATGTCCATCGCGCACGACATAGCAATACACTTGATTGCCTTCGTGGATCAAAGCCTTTTTGGGAATCAGCAGTACGTCTTCATGGGTGTCCAAAACCAAAACTAATTTGGCCAGAATCCCGATTGGAATAAGCCGCTCACCAGGCTCTAAAGCAGCCGTCACTTTGACGGTGCCGGTGGTTAGGTCAACCGTTGGTGCAATGCGTTCAATGTAGCCTTCCACTGAATATCCTGGAAGGGCGTCGGAAGTTGCGCTGAGGCGTTGTCCAATATGTAAATCAATCAGCTCGCGTTGCGGGCGGTAAAGCACGACCTTTGGATTGGTTTGGTCGGTGATTTCAAAGGCGCGCACTCCAACCGTCGCCATGTCGCCGACCGAGATGTCGCGTACGCTAATGGTGCCGCTAATCGGTGAGATTAATTCGCACTTCGCAAGCTCGAGTAAAGCTTTGTCGCGTGCTACGACGGCGGTTTGATGTGCGGTCTTGCTTGCATCTCGCGTTTGTCGACTGGTCTCAAAAACCCGGTCGGACAAAACTCCGGTTGGACCACCAGACTCCATGAGCTTCTGATCACGTTCGAACTCGCGTTGCGCCTGATCCATGGCCTGCTGGGTTTCCATGAGGCGGACATCGGCCTCGGCAACAGCGAGTTTGGCATTGGCATCGCGGAGGCGGGCGAGCACTTGACCTGCTGTGACGAGATCGCCTTCTTCCACCAAGACTTCGATGACGGGCTCGGCGCACTCCGGCATTAAATCCACGACATCCATCGACATGACATTAGCCCTGGCCTCCAACACCTTGGATACCGTGCCAAGGGTTAGACTCGAAGCGCGTACCAAGACTGCCTCCTTCTCAGGATTGACTTCATCGACCTCGACGGCGGAAGATTCATCGGTGGCATCGTCCTGGTCTGCAAGGCGCGAACAACTCAGCGCGAAAAGCAGTGAAAACAGGAGCAGGGTGGTCTTATCGGAGGTCATGGCAGAATGGGAGCGCGGGGAGCCCTATTATGAACGCTGCGTTGGTCGCACCGACGTCATCATGGGCACTCAATCGCATGCATCGCAATCAAGCAAGGGGGGGAACTTGCTTCCTTACGTAGAATCTCTGCAAGTGTTGGAGGGTCGTTTGCAAACAATTTGCGGCGTCCAAGACCTTCCCTTAAGCGAGGCGCTTGGCGCCATTTTGGCCGAGCAGATTTGCCTGGACCGGAATGAGCCACCAGTGCGTCGCTCGGCCATGGATGGATTCGCCCTTTTGAGTGACGATGGCACCCAAGCACGTGAAATCGTCGGCACCTATTTTGCTGGAACTGCTGGCCAAACTCCCTTGATGCCGGGGCAAGCGGTGGCGGTCATGACTGGCGGCACTGTCCCCGATGGCGCCGATGCCGTGATTCCGGTCGAATGCACCACGCGTAGCGACCAAGTCCTGCACATCGACACTCTTCCAATCCCTGGTCAGCATGTGCGCAGCGCCGGTGAAATGGGGGCGGCGGGTCGGGTGATCCTCGAGGTTGGGCATCGGCTCCGTGTCCCCGATATCGGCGCTCTTGCCGGATGCGGCCGCGATGTGCTCCGCGTCCGCCAAAAACCAAAAGTCGTCATTCTGTCCACCGGCGATGAAGTGGTGCCCTATGCCACCACACCAGAACCGCACCAGGTCCGCGATTCCAACCGCATCCTGTCGAAAGTGCAGCTCGAATCCTTCGCTGCCGATGTCATCGACCACCAACACCTGCTGGATAAAAAAGATGCCCTACTTCAAGGCGTTGGACAGGCGCTGGAGCAAGCCGACCTCGTGGTCACCATTGGTGGAGTCAGCATGGGCGAAAAGGATTTTCTGCCTCAGGTGTTCACGGAGCTTGGCGTAGAGAAGCTTTTTCATAAGGTGGACTTGCAGCCAGGGAAGCCGGTTTGGGTCGGTCAAAAGGGTGGACGTTTTGTGTTAGGCCTTCCGGGCAATCCCATATCTTCCTACGTGGTCCTCGAACTATTTGGTCGCCTCATGGTCGAGCGCCTCGCCGGTGGACTTGCGCATTTCCCACGCATCATGCGTAGCGCCCGCTTGGAAGGCGATGTGCGTAGCCGTCGACGCCCTCGTTTTCTGCCGGGCAAATTCACCGCTGACCCTATTCCAACCGTGACACCCATCCAGGAATCGGGCTCCGGAGATTGGACCAGTTTGGCCGGCGCCGAAGTCCTGTTATTCATCGAGCCAAGCCAGATCTTGAGCTCTGGGGCTACCATTCCATACTTGCCCTTGGAGTGCCACTAGTGCCTGCGATTTTGCTGACCGTTTTTGCTGCCATCTGCCGCGCCATTTCCATGCCGGGATGGTTCGGCGATTGGATGTGGCCGCTGGTCATCGTGTCTGTGGTGTTGCGCATCATGGCCTGGGAGAAGCAACCGCGCTTATGGGTGGATTTTGTAGGAGGCCTGGTGTTTTGGCTTTTAAGCTTTTCATTTCTGCACCATGTTCACTTCTTGGCACCTCTCGGCGCTGCCGTAGTCCTTGGAGGATGTTGGTGGGTAGAGGGAGTCTTTTCTCGCCTGATTCGCCCACGGATTTCCCCATCCTTCGCCGCCTTGCTTGCTATCCCGGCAGCCGAGTATCTACGCATGAAGTGGTTCTATTTGGGAATCGGCGGGGTTCCATGGGCTTCCATGGGATTGGCTTTGGAGTCGTCTCCGTTCTACCCCTATGCACGCGTCTTTGGTGAATCCGGTTTAGTCATCCTGGCCACCGCAATAGGAGTCGCACTTTGGGCTTTCTGGCAAGAGCGCAATCATCGTCCTGCAATTTTGCTCGCAATGCTTTTGATTGGCGGCGCCCCATGGTTGACGGCACCCATTCCGCCAACCGAAACCTTGCGCTGTCTTACCGTGCAGCCAAACGTTTCCGTCGAAGAAAAGAATGGTGCTTGGTTGACCGCCCAAGAGTTCTACGACATCCAGGAAGAAGTGACGCGCAATGCTTTTGTATCCGGCGAACAACCTGACCTGGTGATTTGGGCGGAAACCATGTGGCCTTACCCTGGAACCGAGGAGGGTGCCGAAGGATGGTTGCGTCGTCCGTGGCCGGATAGTCCTGACGAAATAGCCAAGATGTCCGATGTTGCTTTTCGTCAAAAAATCATGGTGCAAGATCTGTTGTCTCGCGCCGCCAATGAGCCCTACTTTTTGACTGGCGCTCATTTCTACTATCCCGTGACCGACGATGAGCTCGAAACCAAGTACTCCCCTAGGGGCACGGAATTCGTGTTGTTCAACGATCGAGGGGTGTTGTTGGACCACTATTCCAAGCAAGACCTGGTTCCATTCGGCGAATCCATCCCATTTGGTGGACGCTTGCCTGGTTCCGAGGCCTTCCGCGCGTGGGTGCACCATGCCTTTGGTCTGCGTCCTGACTTCCTCATTACCGACGATGCTGGTCCGCTGGACAATATTGACGCTCTTCCAGCCATCGGCGGCACGGTTTGCTGGGAAAATGTTTTCGAAGCTCCGTATCGACGCCAAGCCGATGCCGGCGCTCAAGCTTTTGTGATTCTCTCGAATGAAGATTGGTTCGGTCCAGAGGGCTTGGAAATGACACAAATGGTTTCGGCCACTCGATTGCGCGCCGCCGAATCTGGTTTAGCCATGCTCCGGTCGACCAATACCGGCCACACCTGTCTCGTAAAGTCAAATGGCGTAGTGGTTTACGGAATCGACCCCAATACTGCCGGATGGTGGGGAGTCGACCTCCCAATCGCCGCCACCGATGCGAGCTCTACCGCATATCGTCTCGGCGGATGGCGTTTAGCTCCGATTTGGGCTGCCATCGCCGGTTTATTCGCACTGCTCCAGCTCCTGCAAAACTGCTGCAAAGGACGGTTCCAAGGCAAGAAATTCAAAGTGCTTGACCCTTCTTAAGGGGCGGGATAGATTTTTCGCTTCTCAGGCGTAAACCCAATGCCCACGCACGCCTAGACTGAACCCCGCGCGACCCTGCGCTTCACCTCTCCATAACAAGCCCGCACCATCTGGGATGAGTACCATCGGAAAGTTTTTTGTCGTTTTGAATCTCGCACTAGCTGCCCTCTTTGTGGGAGCAGCCGCTTCCCTGATCGGGCACAGCGATGATTACCGAATCAAGTTAGAGGCCTCTCAAGGAGAGGTAGCTTCTCTTACAGAAGCTAACGCTGCTTCAGAAGCAGACCTCAATGCTCAACTGCGCACTGCAAACACAGTAAGCGCAACGCTTCGTAACGATAACAGTACCCTCACTGCTGACAAGACCGCTCTCACTGAGAGTCTCGAGTCTGAGCGTCAGCAAAACTCGGATCTGCGCGAGAGCTTGCAGGTGATTGATGGCAAGCTTGGTGACCTCGAGGGCACCAACGGTCAGCAGTCCACCCAGCTCGAAGGCTTGCACCGCCAGTTCGAAGCCGTCCGCCAAGAGCGTGACGATGCTCTCGACGCACGCGATGCAGCACTCGCAACCGCTAACACTGCAGAAGATTCCGCCAACATGGCGAATGGCGCTGCTAACGATCTACGCATCAAGCTAGATCGTGAAATGGAGCGCTCCTCCGCTGCGGAAGCCAAGCTTGCAACCGTGGTCAGCCTGTACAAGGTCGACCTCGAGAGCATCGGTGCTCAGCCGCAAATGGATGGGTCGGTGCTTAGCGTTGAGACTGTAGATAACACCACTTATGTGGTCGTGAACCTCGGCAAGAACAACGATGTTCAGCCTGGCTACACCTACGACGTCTTCAACGGCTCCACCTACAAGGGTCGCATCTACGTTCACTCCGTAAACCAGACTAAGTCTGCAGCAACGGTTGTCCTCGACGGTAACGGCGCAATCACCGCTGGCGACCGCGTCACCACTCGCCTGTAAGGAGTTCCCAGATGGCAGCACGTCGACGTAACGCTAAGAAAGCCGCACCTGCTAAAAAAGGTGGCGGCAAGAAAGCTCCTAAGGCAAAGAAGGCTAAGAAAGCCAAAGAGCCTAAGGTTGTGAGCCCAGGCCCACCGATTGAGGTGGTCATGAGCATCGTCACCGCAGTTCTTCTCGTTGCAGCGGTCGTTATCATCGACCACACTGCGGGTACGCACTACGGAATGGGCGCCTTGTTCTCTGACAGCTACGGCAAGTAGGGTCGAACAAGACTAAGGGAGGCCGGAATCAGAAATGGTTCCGGCCTTCTTTCAATTGCAGAAAGCCTGCTTTAATCACACGGAAAAGGTTCCTATACTGCGCAAGGAACTGCTCCCGGTTCCAAGCCCCAATACTTCCCACACATGGATTGGCTTTTTCGTCGGTTCTCCCTTTCTGAGGACCTCGGCATTGACCTCGGCACGGCCAACACTTTGGTTGCGTCGGAGGAACGCGGCATCATTTTGAATGAGCCGTCCGTGGTCGCGGTTTACAAAGGCACCAATGAGGTGATCCTGAACGGTATGGGTGTAGGCATTGAGGCCTATCGCATGCTGGGCAAAACTCCGACCAACATCGACGCCGTGCGCCCGATGAAAGGCGGAGTGATTGCGGACTTCGAAGTGACTGAGAAGTTGCTGCGTTACTTTTTGCGCAAATCGCAAGAGGGGCGCACTTGGGTTCGTCCTCGGGTCGTGATCTCGGTGCCATCTGGAATCACTACGGTGGAGCGTCGTGCAGTGATCAACTCTGCCGAACGCGCCGGTGCACGCAAGGTTTACCTTGTCGACGAACCGATGGCTGCTGGACTTGGCGTCGAGCTTCCAATTACGGAAGCACAAGGTTCCATGGTGGTTGACATCGGTGGTGGTACTACGGAAGTGGCCATCCTCGCGCTCGGTGGCCCAGTTTCGGTGAAGTCGGTCAAGATTGCTGGCGACAACATGGACGATGCCATCGTAGATTTCATTCGCAAGAACCATAACTTGCAGATTGGACCGCAAACCGCCGAGCAGTTGAAGATTACTATTGGGTCGGCATGGAAGCTCGACGAAGAAAAGACCTTGGAGATTGCGGGGCGCGATTCCCTCAACCTCATGCCACGCAAAGCAGTGCTCAACTCGGAGGAAATCCGAGAAGCTCTCGACCCACCTTTGCGCGGCATCATGCGCGCGGTTTTGGATTGTTTGGAAACGGCGCCTCCAGAAATCGGTTCGGACTTGTTGGAGCAAGGCATTGTCATTGTCGGCGGGGGAGCCATGTTGCCTGGGCTTGCCGAGTACATGACCAAGAACACGGGTCTACCCTGCGCTGTGGGTAAAGATCCTTTAACTGCGGTGGTGCGCGGAACCGCCAAGTTCCTCGAAGACCTCGACCTTTACGCGTCCTTCCTCTCCGACGGAGAGGACCTGGCCTAGTGTTCCTGCTGCCGGGAGCGGAGCGCTATCGGCGTGTACTGCTCACTGGGGCAGCGGTTGGGTTGTTGGCGGTGCAGGCGATGTTTCCGCTGCCGCAGATAGAGCACGTGGTGAGCGTTGTTTTGGCACCGGTGCAAAAACCGATTGCGGCTCTCGCAGGTGAGCTGGATGACCTACTAACTGGAACTTCGGTGGACTCAACTGGGGTTGCCTTGGCGCCCACGCGTTCCGCATTGGTGGCCATGGAGCGGCGCCTCGGCTTGCCGGCGGCGATTCCCGGTATGGCTTGGCTGGAGGTGCCGGTGTGGTCCTTGGATTTAGAGCGTGGACGCTTGGTGATTGCCGCTGGAACCGATTTTCACCTAGCGAAAGGGCAGGTGGTCGCTTTTGGAGAATCCTTCCTTGGTCGCCTTGGAGAAGTCCGTGAGCACGCTGCCGATGTCGAGTTGTGGTCGGCCGCCGGATTGCGCACCGGCCTTGCGGTTCTTTCAGAAACCGGCTTGCCAATCCGCGCGGTTTGTTTTGGCCGCGGCGGCGGCGGTGCCGCTGTGGTCGAATGGTCCGAAGACGAAACCGATTATCAGGACGGCCAAGCTCTGATGTGGCGTCCGCGTCCTTTGGATCCGCCAAATCTAGAACAGGCGGGCTTGCATTTAGGAGCGCTGTCTTTGGAGGGGGATCCAAACCGCGGCGAAGCTTTGTGGGTGGTCGACCATGCCATTCCAGCGGGTGCGCAAGGGCGAGTGTTTATTGCTGCGGGGGCCGTCGGTAGTGAATTGATTGCCGATCCTGCCGAAAGACGTCATGGCGCCTCACGTTTATTGCGCACCGATGCCCTGCTCGGCTCCGGTTGGTATGCACTAAGTTCCAGTGCCGATTTCACGCCTACGGTGGTCACCGACCAAGCCAAAGTTAGCGGTGAGTTGCGCGTATGGCGTAGCGGTTGGGGATGGGCGCGACGCCTTGCCCCAGCTGCATGGGATGAAGGTGCCGTCGCCCTGAATCCAGATGCCGGCGAACTCCTTGGCGCAAAGGCGTGGGAGGAATCTGCGAACCCTCTGCCCTTATTCACCCGAGGCGGCGCTCATATTCCGCGTGGTTTGTGGCTCGGTTATCAAGATGAAGCCGCCATGTACCCAGCGACGAGTTTGGAGGTCTTGCGCTTAGATGCACAAGCGGAGGACTCGCGGTGAAAGGTCCGCGTTTACGTATTCTGATTCCGGTTGCCATTTTGGTGACTTTGTTGGCACCCATCCTGCGCCAGCTCCCCGGAGGCGCCCAACTTCCCGATGTCTGGTTGGTACTTCTGCTGCTCTCGATTCCCGTTCCTGCACCGGACTCTTGGCGACGCTCGGTGCACCTGGTGATTCTATTCGGCATTTTGCGCAGTAGCGTGACCGCGATTTCGCCGTTCACCGCATGGGCCGGTTTCGGCATGGCCTTATTTGTGCGCGAAACACTTGCACGACGTTTGAGTGAGTACAACCCGCTGTTGCGCTTGGTCACCGGCTTTTCCGCCGCAGTCCCCCTTGCTTTGCTTGACCGTCTTGCCGCACAACAACTCGGAGCCGAGCTCGACGTTACCGATGCGTGGATTCGTTGTTTATGTACTGGCCTATTGATGGCCTTTTTCCATCGCCCAGCGCGTGCCAGTTTTCTAAGCAAGGGAGGCGGACGATGAGAGGATTACGTTTGCGCAGCTTGGCGTATGTGTTTTTGTTGATTGTTGCGGTCCTGATTGGACGTCTCTTTCAACTGCAGATCAAGGACCATGACTATTGGTTGCGCGAGGCACGCAATTCGCGCTTAGATCGCGAGTCGATTCCGTTTCGACGTGGGCGTATCTTGGACCGTAACGGAAAAATCCTTGCGATGGATAAGCCATCCTATGACTTGTTTTTCCGCTACCGCGATTTCCGCCGCGGGCACATCGCGGGGCAGCTGCATGAAGCCCTTGCTTTGATGGGGGTAGCATCGGGCGGCTTGGAAGTTTGCCTGACCGATGGCGAGCGTTTAGGGAGTTTGTGTTTTGCATGGACGCCGGAAGATTTACGCAGCCTCACCGCTCGGCAACGTGGCGACTTGACCTTCTATCTGCGTGGCATTGCCGACATGCCTTCCTCGCTATGGCGCATCGCCGTGCAGGAATGGGCGGAAGGAGGCCAAGGTTCCTTTGCAGAGCAGTTCCCACAAGCCGTGGGTGGTTTGCATCGAGGATTACTCGAAGCCCGCCGTGAGATTGAGTTGCTGGAAGAGCTCCTTGGCCCAGAATGGCCCCGCACTTTGCTTTCCAAACTGGAGCTCAGGCGCCAAGACCTAGAAAATATGGTGTTGGGCGATGCTTTGCGGGAATGCGCTGGCCGCGCCTTAGGCATATCTTCCTACAGCTTGCGCAATCGCCTCAAGTCAGCGGGTGAGGAACGCGAGCAAACCTTGAAAACTCTCAGTGCGCGCTGGGCGTGGCAAACGGAGCCCCATGCACTCGGTGCCTTATTAGTGCCACTAGATGGTCCAGAAAAAGACGCTTTCCAGGGCATGTCGACCGCGGCGCAGAACCAGCTTCTCGACAACTTCCTTTCTGATTTAGAGAGCAACCATGCGGACGATGCCACCGGGGTGCGTCGCGCACATGTGCAACGTATCCACCAATATCGAGTCAAATCCCTGAAACGCGATTTGAGTTTTGAGCTAGTGGATTTGCTTGCACAGCAATCGGAAAATTATCAGGGTCTTTATCTGCAAGAAATCGCGCGACGGATTTACCCAAACGAAATTTCTCCCATGTTGGTGGGGAATGTGCGCAGTGTGGATTCCGATGAAACTTCAGAGTTTCAAGAAACGCTCGATCGATTCCATGCTTTACGTCGCATTTTCGTGCGTACTCCAGAAGAGGAGGCTGAGTTTCGAAAAGTGCGCGACGGACTATGGAGCGACGCACTCCGTCCCGATGAAATGCGCGGCGCTACCGGGGTCGAGTTGGTTTATGAAGATCAGTTGCGTGGCAGTCGTGGATATCTGCAAGTGCTTGAAGGAGGAGAAGACGGCGGGCGCCCTTTGGAACTGCTTTTCTCCAAACCACGCGATGGCAGCGACATCACTCTTGCTCTCGATGTGGACCTGGCGGTTGCAGCGCAGCGCTCGATTTTAAAAGTTTACCAAGAAACGCCGGCAACACTGGCATCGACCTTTCTGGAAACGCCGGCTCAATCTCTGCGTTTGTTTAACCCCAATTTGCCTAGGGTTGGTTTTGCATTGCTTGATTTGCGCAGCGGAGAAACCCCTTTGCTGATGAGTACTCCAGGGTTTACCCGTGAAGAATTCCGTTTCAATTATCAGGAGCTGGCGGCCATCAAAGCCGGGAACCCCATGCGCAACCGAGCTCTCGGTGGCGGCTATATTGGCGCCGAAGTTCCCTATCCTGGGTCGACCTTCAAACCGTTGGTCGCAGCGGCGGCTTTGTCATTGAACCCGGATTATTGGGATAAGGTTTTTCATTGTGAGGGTGCCATCACCCCAATCAGTGGCGGCACTGCGTTGAAGTGTGATAGTAAATGGGGGCATAAAGATGTCGCCATGCGCGAAGCCCTAAAACGCTCGTGCAATGTTTACTTCTATCTGCTCGCCAAAGAAATCGGTGCCGATGTCATCCACGCCTACGCCAAGGGGCTCGGCTTTGATCGGCCGACCGGCTTGGAGTTAGTGCGCTTCGACGCCTCGCAGGAGTCTGCCGAGAATCTCCGGTTAAGCGGTGATCCTCGCTTGGAGCGTCATGCAAACTACCTAAGTGATAAGGTAGATTTGCAGAAAAGCACCGTTCGTCTCATGCGCACCGCAATCGGGCAAGTGGGGGTGCAGGCTAGCCCACTGCAAATGGCGCGCATGTATGGCTGGCTGGCCACTGGCGAGCTCTTGCAGCCACGCTTAGTTCATGCCGGCGGTGGTGGTTCGCCTGCGCGAGAACAGCAAACGGTGCCCGTCTTATCCGAAACCAACCGCGCGCGCATTTTGGACGCACTTTTTGCAGTCAGTTACGAAGAGGGCGGCACTGCGGCGCGCACCGGCTTCGACCCCGATTGGCAAATCATCAGTAAAACTGGCACGGCACAGATTTCAGTTGGTGGCAAGTTACAACCCACTCACGCTTGGCTGACCGGATTTTTCCCGCGTGATCAGCCACGTTATGCATTTGCGATTTTATGCGAGAACACCAGCTTACACGGCGGGCAAATCGCTTCGTTCATCCTGAAGGATTTCCTGAGTAGCCCGGAAGCGGAGGTCCTGTTCGAATGAAAGGTCCATCGTTGTTTTATCGCTTGCGCGGATTCCTGCGCCGTACCTGTTGGCCAATCCTGCCTTTGGTGGGCATCCTCCTGACCTTCAGCTTTTTCGTTCAATGGAGTGTGAGTCCAGAGTTGGCCTTGCCCAGCGGACATGTTTTGCGGATTGGCGCATTGGGGTTTTTCGCGATCGCAGCACTAGTGTGGTCAGCGAAACGGTGGCGCGCACAGGCTTATGTGTTTTATGCCGTGGTGCTCATGCCCTTAGTTTGGGTTTTAGTCGCCGGGCGTGCCACCAATGGCTCACGTCGGTGGATCGATCTTTTTGGAGGCTTCAAATTGCAACCCAGCGAGTTTATGAAGGTGGCCATCATTTTGGTCCTTGCGCGCTGGTTTGCAGATCACCCCAAACCTTCGAAACTAAGCGATATCTTGAAGCCAGGATTATTGGTCGCCATCCCAGCTATGCTGATTTTGGTCGAACCGGATCTCGGAACGGCCTTAGTTTTCATTCCGCTTTTCCTGTCGATGGCATGGTTAGCCGGTTTGCCATGGCGCAGCTTTCGCTGGTTGCTTTTAGTGCCGGTTCTTCTCGCACCCATTGCTTGGCTTGCGATTCAGGATTATCAAAAAGAGCGTATTCTTACTTGGTGGCACCAGAACGAACTGTCGCCGGAAGAAATCGCGATTGAAGGCTATCACTTGCATCATGCCAAGCTCGCCGTGGGCAGCGGAGGGCTTACTGGATTTGGCTTTGGTCAAGGGCCGGAAAACCGGCTGGACCGCTTGCCCGAGCGCCATAATGACTTCGTGTTCCCGGTGATTGCGGAGGAATATGGATTTCTCGGTGCAGTTGGGTTTCTTCTGCTTTACGCCAGCCTTGGCATCACCCTTTTGGCCTACGCCGCACGCTACCGCGACCCCTTTGCGCGCTATGTCTTAGCTGGCGTCGGCATTCACTTCTTGGTTCACCTTTCCTTGAACGTGGGCGTCACCCTCGGAGTTTGGCCAACCACCGGTCTCCCACTTCCTATGATTTCCTTCGGTGGCAGCTCCATGATGGCCAGCGGATTGGCTCTAGGCCTTGCTTTAGTGGTTGGAGCCACCCGCGCTCCCTTGTTCTCCTCGCGCGCCTTCGAGAGCTAGCCCAGATGGTTCGCCCTGTGCGGCGACCTGCTAGAATCTCCCGCAATGCAGGCAATCCAAATGGCCCGACCCGAAGCGGGGGCAGTAGTACTCATCGAGGATCTCGACCCTCCCACACCGGGCCCGGGCGAGGTGCGTGTTCGGGTGTTGAATACTGCGATTTGCGGCACCGACCGCCATATTTATCACTGGGATCCTTCGGTGGCTTCCATGATCACTCCGCCGGTCACCATTGGCCACGAGTTTTGCGGCCATCTCGATTCGATTGGCGAAGGGGTCGATGGCTGGAATCTAGAGGATTATGTTTCCGCGGAAATGCACATCGTGTGCGGCCGCTGTCGGGCTTGCCAGGCGGGCAATCAGCACATCTGTGAAAAGACCGAAATCGCAGGTCTGCATCGCGCAGGTTGCTTTGCGGAATACGTAGTGGTGCCAGCATCGAACTTGGTGCGTTTGGACCCAAAGATTGTTCCACCGCATATCGGGTCTTTCCTCGATGCACTTGGTAATGCTGTGCATACGGTGCAGTCTGCTAGCAGCATCGCTGGGCGTCACGTGCTGGTGTCCGGTTATGGTGCCATCGGCGCAATGGCGGCCGCCGTGGTGGAGTTTGAAGGCGCAAAGAGTTTGACCCTCACCGAAGTGATGCCTGGGCACTTGCAGCGGGCAAAGAAATGGGCCGCGGGTTTAAATGGCCGAGTTCCAGTTTCCATTCATGACCCAGCCACCGAAGGCCCCGACATGATTGAGAGTGTGCGCCAAGCAACTAAGGGTGGAGTCGATGTGGTTCTCGAAATGTCCGGCGCTGCGCCCGCCATTCAAGCTGGCATGGAAATGCTTTACCCCGGTGGCGAAATGATGCAACTTGGCATCCCCACTAGCACCGATTTAGAGCTGAAGGAATTTTCCCAACAGTTCATTTTTAAGGGACTCACCTGGAAAGGCATTCTTGGACGACGCATGTTCGCGACCTGGGATGAAATGCTGTCTTTGTTGCAGCGCGGTTTAGATGTGGAGCACATCGTGACCCACCGTTTACCCATGTCTTCTTTTCATGAAGGCATTGCTCTGCTCGACCGCGGCGAAGCGCACAAGGTCGTACTCGATCCTACTTCTTAAGATGTCCGATTCTGAAACTACCATGACCAACGGCAAAGCCGACTTCCTTGATTCGATTGCAACCGAGCTGCAAGAAATTCGCGACGCAGGTTTGTGGAAAGAAGAGCGCGTCATCACGACCCCGCAAGATGCCGATATCAAGGTGTCGAGCGGCGAAGAGGTGACCAACTTCTGCGCCAATAACTACCTCGGACTCTCCGATGACCCGGCGCTGATTCAGGCGGCCGCCGATTGTTTGCACGAGCGCGGTTTCGGTATGTCTTCGGTGCGCTTCATCTGCGGAACACAAGATATTCACAAGCAGCTCGAGGCGAAAATCTCCGAGTTCTTGGGCTTTGAGGACACCATTCTTTACACTTCTTGCTTCGACGCCAACGGTGGACTCTATGAGACCATTCTGAAAGCAGAAGATGCGGTGATTTCAGATTCACTCAACCATGCGTCCATCATTGATGGAATCCGTTTGTCCAAGGCGAAGCGTTTTCGTTATGCCAACAACAATATGGAAGAGTTGGAAGATTGCCTCAAGCAAGCGCGCGCGGCAGGTGCACGTCGGATCCTAATTTCTACCGACGGTGTGTTCTCGATGGATGGTTATATCGCCAAGCTGAAGGAGGTTTGCGATTTGGCAGATCAATACGGCGCGATGGTGCACGTCGATGATTCGCATAGCACTGGCTTCATGGGCAAAACTGGTCGCGGCACGCATGAGCATTGCGGCGTTATGGGGCGAGTGGACATCATCACTAGCACCCTTGGTAAAGCTTTGGGTGGTGCAAGTGGTGGATTCACTTGTGCGAATAAGATTGTCATCGACATGCTGCGCAATCGTTCGCGTCCCTACTTGTTCTCGAACTCGGTCGCACCTCCGATTGTTGCGGCGAGTATCGCGGTGTTTGAGCGTTTGTCTTCGACCACCGAGCTGCGCGATCGTTTGGAGGCCAACACCATGTTGTTCCGCGCCAAAATGATCGAAGCTGGGTTTAAGATTCCGCAGAGCGTGCACGCGATTGCACCGATTATGCTGGGCGATGCGCGTCTCGCTGCCGACATGGCTAAGGATTTACTCGCAGAGGGTATCTACGTGATTGGCTTTAGCTTCCCTGTCGTGCCGCAAGGGCAGGCGCGGATTCGCGTGCAGATTTCTGCTGGCCACACCGAGGCGCACATTGAAAAAGCTGTGGCGGCTTTCATTAAGGTCGGACGCGCGCACGGCGTGATTTCCTAAAGCGATACGCCATGCACGAAGTCCTGTGGCAGCCGAGTGTGGAATCCGTAGCGAACAGTCGGATGACCGGCTTTATGGCGCACATCGGCTTTGCGGCGGAGGGAAAAGACCACGGTTACGATGCCCTGTGGCAGTGGTCGATTGAACACCGCGAAGACTTTTGGAGTGCGGTTTGGGATTTTACGGGTGTGGTCGGTAACAAAGGCACCACCATCCTC
>Ga0316209_1001709_pt1 | contig 20981 bp, 17 predicted proteins | sample 6monopyrite_MG_FD_204945 | JGI IMG/M metagenome (GOLD analysis project Ga0316209, IMG submission 204945) | Microbial mat bacterial communities from mineral coupon in-situ incubated in ocean water Damariscotta River, Maine, United States -... | ecosystem: Environmental > Aquatic > Marine >...
ATGCGATTGAGGCGATCAGCCAGAGCAAAAAAAATATTCAACATACCATTACCGTCCGTTCGGCATTGATTGAAAGTGATTTTGTACAATTAACCATTTCTGATACCGCAGATGGAATTGATCATGTTTTCCTGGAAAACCTGTTTGAGATGTATCACTCCAACAATAAAAGCGGCTTGGGAATGGGCTTGGCGATCAGTAAAAAAATTATCGAAAGGCATAGCGGTAAATTGCGAGTATTACAAACAAACCCAGAAGGCACCACATTCGAAATGCTTCTTCCCATGTGCGAGATGGAAAATTGCTGAGAGCGATTGTCAGGGCAGACTCTGTTGCGATTAGAGGAGAAAGTTCAACATGAAACACGAACCAACTATCTTTGATAAAATTATCAGTCGCGAAATCCCTGTGGATATCGTCTACGAAGATGATCTTTGCCTGGCTTTTAACGACATCAATCCGCAGGCACCTGTGCATGTACTGGTTATTCCTAAAAAGCCAATTGTTTCGCTAGCCGAAATTAACGAACAGGACGCCCCGCTGATGGGGCATTTACTGGTCGTGCTGAGTAAAATTGCCAAGCAGATCGGTTTGGAATCCGGCTACCGCACCGTTCTTAACACGGGACCAGATGGCGGGCAGGAAGTGAATCACCTGCACTTTCATCTTCTCGGAAAACGTGCCTTAAAATGGCCTCCCGGATAAACAGGGCAGAAACAATTAAGGCGGGAACGCGATTGTGGCAAAGCATTATCTCATTGGCATGGATGAAGCTGGCTATGGTCCCAAGTTGGGTCCATTGGTGATCGCTGCAACGCTTTGGTCTGTGCATGAATCCGCGTCTGCTTCGTTCGACTTCTGGAAAGAGTTGGATTCAATCGCGACTAATTCGCCCAGGCGAGGGGACCATCGATTGCATATTGCAGACTCCAAAGAAGTTTACTCGCCGGGAAAAGGATTGAAATCTCTGGAGCGATCCGTGCTTGGTTTCGCTTCGTTGGCAGGATATAAAAAGAATTCACTCAAAGAATTGATCCAGCAAATCGGTCAATCAGTCCCACGTTCTTTTGAAAAACAGCCGTGGTATCAGAATCGCGATTTAGCACTTCCACTGGCTTGCGATAAGGCTCAGATTTCAAGGGATGAATTGCAGTTAAAACAATTCTTGAAACCGATTGAACTAAAACTGGAAACAATAGCTGTTGAAATCGTCTGTCCTGAGCGATTCAATCACTTAATCGAACAATTTGGCAACAAAAGCGAATTGCTGACAAAATGCTCACTGAAACTTCTGAAGCATATTCGGCCCGGCAAAGATGTTCCCACGCAAATCTGGGCCGACAAACATGGCGGCAGAAACCACTATCTCGATTACCTGCTCGAAGCATTTCCAGATCAATTCTTTTTCGCGGAGCAGGAATCTCAAAAAGAAAGCCGATACCGTGAGGGAACAACCTCCATCTGTTTTGGCGTAAAAAGCGAACGGCATTTCCCCGTGGCGCTCGCATCGATGGTCGCCAAGTATGTGCGAGAATCCTGCATGGAAATGTTCAATCGTTTCTGGCAAACGCATCTCCCCAACCTGAAACCAACCAAAGGCTACCCGCAAGATGCCAAAAGATTTCGAGCCGAGATTGAATATTTAATCCCACAATTTTGCCCCGACGAAAATATCCTCTGGCGAAATCGGTAAGGCAATTCGATGCGAAACCGGTACCGCCTTCAAAGATAACGCTGCAAACCTTGTTGATTAAGCAGGTCAATGAGTTGTTTGATGGCGTTTTCATCGTTTTTATCGGCGACCAGTGTTGCATCGGGCGTGTGGACGATGATGCAGTTTTTAACGCCAATCGTGGCGATCAAATGGTTTCCTCCTGATCGAATCACGCAACCTGAAGTATCAATCCCCAAATGTGAACCGATGATCGTGTTGCCATTTTCGTCTTCGCCGTGAAGTCGCTGTAGCGCCTGCCAGCTTCCCAGATCATCCCACTGAAAAGGAGCTTCAACAACGGCGATATTTTCTGCTCGTTCGAGGACCGCGTAATCAATAGAAATCGCCGGGCAAAGCGGAAACTCTTTTTCCAGAACCTGTTGATATTCCCTGGTCCCAATCGCGGCCGTGATTTTATCGATCTGCTTGATCAGTTCTGGTTCATGTTTTCTCAGGGCATCTAGAATCGTTGCTGCTTTCCAGAGGAAAATACCACAATTCCAGAAAAAGGTACCTGCTTGAAGGTACTGTTCTGCAACGGTTCGCTCTGGCTTTTCGCGAAAGCCCTTCACCTCAAACGCCTGTCCCTGAGATACCGTCATCGCCTTTGCTCGCTCGATGTAGCCAAACCCGGTTGATGGAAAGGTGGGGATGACGCCAAATAAACTCAACAGATTCGGTTGGCTCTCAACCAGTTCCAAGGCAATGGAAACCCCTTGCTGGAAATTCTCTTGCGTTGAAATAACGTGATCGGCGGGCATCACCAGCATGAAGGCATCGGGATCATTTTTCAGAAGATGTGCCGCTGCCAGTGCGATACAGGGGGCAGTGTTTCTCGCCGCTGGCTCGATCAAAAAGTTCTCGGCTGGCAAATCGCACAACTGCTTTCTGGTTGCTGATGCCTGCTTCGCATTTGTCACCACCCACATGCGAAAATGATCGATTAAACCAGCACAACGATTCGCCGTTTGCTGGAGCATGGTTTCATTCCCCACCAGATTCAGTAGTTGCTTGGGAACTTCTTTCCTGCTCAAAGGCCAAAAACGAGTTCCACTTCCGCCCGCCATTATTACCGCGTGTAACATTGATTATCCAATCCAGTAACTTGTGACATTCACAGGGTCGCGTCCAATAGATTCTGCACAATGACAGATCATTCGTTTAACGGCAAGCCGAAGGCGACTGCGTAAACAGGTATGCCTTACCCAACAGTTCCAAAATCACGCTCTACCTGCCTTAAAATGTGGCATGATTGTCCCTTCAAAAGGAGCGCAGACATTCCTGTCTGTGTACGGTACAGCAGGGAAGAATTGAAGCTGGCATCGTCCGCTATTATCTCTGAGGCGATTGAGATTGTTTCGTTGAACAGCAAAGGCTTCATTCTCCAGCACGCCTGCGCAGTCGCCTTCGGCTTGCCGTTAAACGATTGGGATGCAGACCAAATTTGATGGGTGCGTGCAAGCACGCGATCCTACGGCATCAAAGAGACGACAGTTCTTGTTTGAGCGGTGCTAACCATCAGGCGAAAGTTTATTCCATTTCAGTGTTGCTTCTACAGCTGAGTGATCTGAAAGAGCATCCACTTTTTCGTCGAGATACGGATTCACCTGAACCTCCTTCACGTTCAATTGATCATCCAATTTCTTTGCCTGCCCAATAATGATGTAATCAATCCGTGGGCCTCCGGTCGCTTTAGTTTGGTATTTTGTGCCACCATCTTGGTCAGGATGCAGGGTTGGCCAGGTATCCACAAGGCGATGATCAGGAATCGCTTTGGTCAGAACACCAAACAGTTGATTGTATGTCGAATGAGGAGCAGCGCGATACTTGGCATTCCCTCGCGTGTTTAAGTCGCCAAGTAAAATGAAATCGACATCGCACGAAATTTGCTTGCTGATAAAATTAGCCAGTTCGTCAAATTGCTTTCGCCTTAACGAACCATCTCGTGCTTCGAAGTGGGTGACGAAAACATCAAGCCGTTTTTTTTCACCGAAATTCTTTTCAGGTAGTATAACTCGTGCATGCAGCACTCCTTTTGCAGCAAATCCATCGGCTTGAACTCCGTACTTCAAAGGAGAACTGAAGTTCTTGTAAATCATCGCGTTCGTTTTGACGAACGGAAATCGAGAAATAAGTGAGAGTCCGCCGTTGAATCGTCCGTCTCTGGGATCGGGACCGTAAATAATAGGGCAATTATTCCCCCACTCTTTTTTGAGATGATCGTGAATAATTTTGCGTGGTTCATCGTCAAACGTTTCATTCAGCCCGATAATGTCAAAAGCGGTCATCTTTTCTGCAATTTGCCTTGCTCGATAAATGGGTAGCGACCGCTTATTGGTGTGCCGGGCGATTGCAGGTAAAAATTGAACATTGTACGAAATCGCCCGAAAAGTACCGGGAAATTCAGTCCGCCCTGCTCGTTCAGATTGTTCCTGTGCACGCAAATTTGTGGAGCAGGCAAGAATGAAATAGATCGCAGTTATTACCAGCCAGTGATGTCGCATTCTATGATTCTAACGTTACAAGTTTTCAAACAGTGTGCAAATTATTGAAATTCGTTTTTTTGTTTCAGCAGTCTAAACAGACCAGCCGTGCTGGGATTCTTCCTGAATGCTCTAAGCAAATAAACCCAACAAAGTAAAACTGGCTGGATGATGGTCTGTTTACAGGTGGCGTCAATGTTGACATTCAACCAAACTTTCTTTCCAATTAAGTTCGGGTCGTTCTTTATAAAACATCTTCTTCACACGAATAAAGTCTCTTCATGAAATATCGAACCTCTTACCGTTTGTTTCTGATACTTTTTCTGGCTGGTCTTTTCTTTCATTTAGACCCTTCTCTTCATGCAGAAGAGCTACCTTGTTTGAAAGAGATTCATATTGCGAGCCCGCTTGATGGAAATTCGCAGCCTGTGCGAATCTGGGTTCCTGAACAAGCAAAGTCTCAACCAACTCCGCTGTTTATTTTCTTACATTCCTGGAGTGGAAACTATACCCAGAATAATTCCAAATGGCAGCGAGAAGCCGTGAAACGTGGCTGGATTTTCCTGCATCCGAATTTTCGTGGCCCAAACAAATCTCCCAAAGCGTGCGGTTCGAAATTCGCCCGGCAAGATATTCTGGACAGTCTCGATCATGTCTTGAAAAAATACAACGTGGATCGCTCACGCATTTATCTGGCAGGAAGTTCCGGCGGCGGACACATGGCGATGCTGATGGCTGGGCATTATCCCGAAAAGTTTTCAGCCGTCTCCGCCTGGGTTGGCATCAGCGATCTTGCAGCGTGGTATCGCTTTCATACAAAAAATGGCGAACCTCAGCACTATGCGAAAATGATTCTCGCCTCATTGGAAGGGGCACCGGGAACAAGTAAAGAAATTGATCTGGCATACAAAGATCGCTCCCCGATTTTTTATCTGCACAAAATCGGGCAACTGCCGATTGATCTGAATGCAGGAGTGAACGATGGGCATTCCGGATCGGTTCCGATCTATCACACGATAAAGGCTTACAACGTGATCGCGGCTGCGAACCATGGAAAGTCCATTTCAAAAAATGAAATGGATCAACTCTGGGAAAAACAGAAGTTGAGTTCGCCTATCGCTTGCGACATCGCGGGAGATAAAACCTACTCACGAAAAATCCACCTCCGCAGAAACACCGGCCCGGCTCGCATCACCATTTTTGAAGGGGGACACGAATCATTGCCGGAAGCGGCCTGTGAGTGGCTCAGTAAACAGCGAAGAGCGACCGTACAAAGCCCGTAGGTTAGGGCTTGCCAGCCTGACACGAATTCCACTGATCTTTCAATGAATAAAACAGCAATCACTGGTCAATCAGAGAGTAAATCTCATGCAGACCACATTCTCGGCTTCTTGTTGCGGTGCAACTCAGACGCGATGCGTCTGAGCCATCCCTGTGGTGAATGAGACAGTAATTATTCGAGCGATACTTAACCGTTTTTACCGCAGCACTTTTTATATTTTCTTCCGCTTCCACAGGGGCAAGGTTCGTTGCGACCAACGCTGGCAACTTTTTCCAACGTTGGTGTTGACAGTCTCGATGCGTAAGTCTCCTGTTCACTCGACAGTTCTTCCACTTCTTGAGTTGCCTGTCTCTGTGCCAATAACGCTGCGTTATATTGCAGCATAAAGAGCTGAGCCTGTTCTTCGTCGGACATATCATAACCGGCTTGTTTCCCGGACATGAAAAAAGACTTCGCCATGCCGAAATTACGAGAATCGCCCAACAGTGATTCAAGTTCCTCTGCATCTTGATCAGTCAAACGGACCAAAATGTCATCCGCGTTTTTGAGTGATCGTGTTCGCTTGAGAAATTCCCAGAAGGCTCGTAGTTCTGAAATAACCTCGCAGGCTTTGTTTGCGTCTATCGATACTTTGCGGGGAAAAATATCGAAAATTATTTCGTCAACAGTTGAATACGAAACTTCCGCCACGTTTTCACCGAAATAATTCCCCGCATATTCCATGAAGGTAGCAGCCCAGTAGACCGAACGGTCAAACTCCTCTTCGAATTGTTGAGCTTCCTGCGATCTCGCAAATTCATTCATCAATTCATCGATATAGGAACAAAGAGCCTCATGATCAACTTCTTCGTCATATTCATCCAGAATTGATGTATTGATATCGAACATCGCTCACTCCTTTTTATTCGGTTCGCTTTTCGAAATCCAACTTATCTAAGTTTATAAACAGCGAAATAATTATATGCTTATTTTTCCAGAAAAAAAGGTGAATCCAATATGAAATCAAGGAAATTCCAGAAGGTGTTTCACTCCATTTGGGAACCTTAATAGGGAGGGTTTCACCTCATTAGAGCCTGTTTTTTCCATTTTTCAAAGTTCAGGTCTGATCTTGCGTCATTTTTGACGAATGACTACCCTGCGGGTCCTCTCGAGAATCTCCCTGTAGATTCTCCTCACTTTGGCCTTCGTTTTCCTTGGTTTTCACCATTCCCACACTGGTTTTCATGCGCGGTCATCCTTTTCTGTACCGTTCGATGTCTATCATCTGCACGTTTTTGTGTTTGATGATGCTCTCGGGCTGCGCGGTCAGCAGGCAGGAATCGGGAGTTACTTTTGCCTGGAAGAAGCCGAAATGGGGCAATCCATTTGCTTCGGTTTCTAACCAGAAAAAAGTGAGCGAAGAAAAGAAAGTGGCAGAATCCGGGCAGCAAAACGAAGAAAAAACAGCCTCTGCAGAAAATCCATTTCAGGAAAAAGAAGCCTCTACAAACATAAAACTGGCTTCATCAAGCCAGAATGCAAAGTTGGGTCAAACGACAACCAAAGATCTTCCGGCTGGTTTAGACGCTGCAACATTAATGCTGATTCAAACCGAATTTGAAAATGTATCAGTGGCGGAACGTAAAAAATGGTATGAAGAATTGCGCCAGGTGCCGCCTGGCATGATCCCTCAAATCTTGAAAATGAGGCGATTAGCCCAGAAATCTCTCGATGAATCCTCTACTCCCGATCATAAATCACCGAATAAACGGACCAGCCTCAAGCTCGCCTCCAATTCTCAACAAAACCGATATGAATCGACTGCTGATACACCGTGGAACAATCAAGGCCTTCCCAGAAAAGAATTAAAACTGGGCGAATCGCGTCCACAGCCTTGGGATTCATCTGAGCCAAATGGAAATCCCAGCCAGAAATTGGATGTGGCTCAAAAACAAGATCTGACCGTGCCACCGCCATTCAATTCTCCTGAAACAAACTTATTGGAATCATTGCTCAATCCACAAAATGGCAATCAGGATTTTCAAAAATCGCTCGATCAATTTATCGCCATCGCAGAACGGCGAGTCGCTTCACTGCAACGAAGTGATGACGAAAAACAGAATCAGGAATTCATTGCCAGCCAGGCTTATTTAAGAATGCTCTATCTGATGGCGAACCGTCAGGAAAGAGCACTCGAAGCGATCCCGAACATTCCGCCCGCCGATCAGGAATTCTGGCAGCAGATGTTCTGGGCGATGTCCAACTATTTCGATGCCGAGGGAATTCCGAACTCATCCGACCGAGCCACGCATACAATTTCGCAACTGACTGAAGCGATGGGGCGATTGCGTCAACGGGCAAATCTTGAACTGCGAAATGTTCTATTCTGCACAAAAATCGACGGCTTTGGCACTTATGATCGCTTCGAACGCTCCGAATTCACTCCCGGTCAACCGGTCTTAATTTATGCAGAGGCACGAAACTTCCTCAGTTCGCCCACAGCGAACGGGCAATATAAAACAGTCCTGAAATCAACCATCGAAATCCATCGCGCCGGTTCTCAGGGAGGCGTTATTTCCAAGCAGGAATTCCCGCCGACCGAAGATTTCTGCAGAAACCGCAGAACCGATTACTTCCACAGTTACCTGCTCAACATTCCCAAAGACCTCCCAGCCGGTCCGTACGTGCTGAAGCTGATTGTCGAAGACCAACTGAACCGAAAAGTCGCCAGCTACATGGTCAACTTTTCGATTATCTGATCGTTGCTAACGTTTCAGCGTGCTTGAGCTGAAATATAATCAGCGAGGACATTGAGGTTTTTCATAAACGTTCTGGTTTCGATCACGGGTGTTTTTTGATAGCTCGATCTTCCCGTGCGAATTTTCCCCTGGGTCACCCACGCCCCTCGATCATTGAGACTGTTAACGGCTGCTTTGGCTTTTGCCTGCAAAAAGGGAGTTAATCGTGGTTGCTTGACAGGATATCGCAACGCCTTCAGCTTTTCAGAATCAAGACGTACTAATTTGCGATACTGACTTTCCAGTGAATCAAGATTTGCCCCGACAATAAAAGCGTAATGCGTCGGCATATTGTCGGAGTGATCAGTTAATTCATATTTCAAATTAAAATAGAGAGGCTTATTGGTTTTGAGTTCGTAAAACCGAGCCAGGTGTTTGTTCGGTAGTTGTGAACGGCGTAGATAGTTGATTGCTCGCGGGATCGGTTCGAGGAATTTTTTGTCTCCCGTATGAATATAAAGTCGCATCAACACCTTGATCACCCCCTGCGATTCTCCCCCGGTGATCGCGGGAGGTTCAAACTTCCTCGCCCAGGCAGGGTGCATCTTGACATCGTACTGCTGTGCCCAGGCGGGTTGTGGTTCGGGCATTTGCGCCAACAGAATGAATTCCCCTGCCCGAATGCCTGCCTGTCGAAAGCGTTCCTCGCCGTAAATATGGTAAGCAAGAAACATCACCTCGATCAGATCAGCAATTGTGTTGTCGTTGAACGTGTAATAATGCGAGTAGTTTTTTCGAGGAAAGACTCGTGACCAACTTTCTGGATAGCTCGCTTTGAGGACCGGAAAATCTTCTGGCCTGGGAAATTGACTGTACTGCTGGGGCCAGGCTCCGTTGGGATATTGTGCTTTGAGAAAACAGACTTGAGCATAAAGGACCGCTTCATGAATCGCCTGATCCTGAAAGTTCAATTCCTTATCGATCAGCATGAGAAAGCGTAAAGCCGATTGTGATTTATTATCGTCAAACGTTGTGCTGTTCCGCCCTTTGGTCATTCCACTTTTACGATATTGGTATTTCAACGGTTTTTCGAAATCGATTAAAGAAGCCCAGCCCCCCGATTGCAACTGTCCCGCCACCAACGCATCGGCTGCTTTTTTTGCCGCCTCCAACGCCACCGCTTCTCCCGTTTTCTGATACGCAATCAGCATCGCTTCCCCAACCGCGGGCGTGCCTGGTGGTTCGACCCAAATTTGATGAGTAGTCGCCGCCTCTTCTCCCTGTCTGATTGAAAGATCTTCACTGTATGCGTAGAGGTAGCCGCCGTTGGTAGAAACTTCATTTTGAAAAAAAAGAACCGCTTTCCTCAACGCCAAGCGTGCCTGTTTTACCGAAATATCTGCCCTGCAATACGGTTGGGCAATACTAAAACAGATTAAGACCAGCAACCAGGATTTATTTCTGCCAAATCGATTTAACATGCTATTCTTCCTGTTGAATTGAAGTTTTTCAATAATCGCAGCTACGCAATACAGTAACACAGACTGGAACAGCCGCAACCAATAATTTGATTACCACTAAGGCACGAGGACACAAAGAAGAAAGTTTTTATTGGAACTTTTCGTTTAACGGCAAGCCGAAGGCGACTGCGTAAACCGGTTTGCATGATTTGAAAAATACTGAACCGCACCTAAACATGAATAATCGCAAATCAATCTTCAGTGATGGTATCTGCTTTGTGTTCTTCATTCTTGGTGGCTTCGTGCCTTGGTGACTTCGTGCCTTGGTGGTGAAAAAATGATATCAGGTCTCATCACTTTGAAAAGAGGGTGAGAATTCGCCGGATGAAATAAGGAAAAATTGCCAGCAGGGCAAAGGCTAGCCAGAGCCGCGGCGTCATGATTCCACTCAGTCCATTTTCTGCGAGTTCATTGATGGTGGGGACATTCGAGCCAGCGTAAACATAAACGATGGTTCCCGGCAACATCCCCAACTGGCTCACCCACCAGAAAGTTCGTGTGCGAATGGGCGTTAGCCCCATCACCAAATTGATGACAAAAAACGGGACGGCTGGAATTAACCGTAACGAAAAAAGATAGAACGCTCCTTCTTTTTTCAACGCCTGTTCAATTTTCTTCAGCGAATTGCCAAACTTCGTGGTGACAAAATCTCTGAAGAAAAAACGACTTGCCAAGAATGCGAGCGTTGCCCCGGTTGTTGAGGCAAAGCTGACCAAAACAACTCCTGCATATAAGCCGAATAACCAACCGCAAAATAATGTCAACACAACCGCCCCCGGGAATGAGGTGCCGGTAATGATTGCATAAACAATAAAGGCGATCACATAACTGCTTACTCGATGCTGGGCATAATAATCGCGCAGCAACGTTTCCTGTTGAGCCATCGCGGTCAACGAAAACTGTTCGCGATAATTTAACATGCCCCACAGAAAGATGGCGCCCAGCAGGATCAGTAGCCAGCTTTTCCAATGTTTACGCAAAGTAAAAGTGCGACTTGAATCGATCAGCTTTGCTTGTTTTCTTTCAATCATTCAGACTCTTTAAGCTCTTATCAATGAAGTGCTGCGTAAAACTGGCAGGATGTTTTGAAGAATCGTAGGTTAGGCTTTCCAGCCTGACATCATTACGCACAAACTTTTCGAGAAAAAAAGTCCGTTCGCTGGTAAATCAAAAGGTGAGCTTCATGGAAACCACATTTGTCAGGTGGAAAGCCTAACCTACTTTTCCCTAACGCCTAATACCTACTACCTAACGCCTATTCCCCAGTTTGATTCCGGTTTATCCGGGTTGGGCATTAATGAAACAATACGGCTAATCGTCATTATTGGCGCAACCTTCCTATTCCTTTTGAATTCTTTTACTCACCATTTGCAACTTACTCCCGGTGAGCTAGGTTTTCTCATATTCCGGATTCCAGCCAGAATTGATTTGTCCGTGTGATGCACAAATCAATCAAAGAAAACAAAATTGTATTGCTGACTATAACAAGTCATTCAAGGAATGGGTTCAATGATCGTTGAAGCTGTTGAAAGACCATCTATTTCTAACACAACGGTTGCCCCTGCCGCAATCGCAGCTACCTCACGTGGGTTATTGGCGATTGTCGAATTGTATCAACGAGCAAAAAAACTGCATGAGCAGGATACAGCCAGCATCATTCCTCGATCAATTCTGCGCGATTTAGTGACGGCTCTTCATTATCGCGATGAAAATACGTTTTTGCATTCGCATCGCGTCGGACAACTGGCTGTAGGGCTGGCGCGACATTTATATTGGAACGAAGAAACGGTACATCTTCTGGAAGTTGCTGCACTGCTTCACGATATTGGCAAAATTGGTATCCCTGATCATATCCTTTATAAACCGGGGCAATTTACCGGGGATGAAACATCGCTGATGGCCTTGGGGACGGAAATTGCAAACGATATTCTTCAAATATGTCACGTCCAGCCAGAATTAAGACAAGCGATTATTGAATCGCGAATGCACTACTCTTTTCTGGAAGATCAAACACGTGAACTGGGGCAGGAGCTTTCGCTGGCTGGAAGATTGCTCGCTGTTGCAGATGTTTACGAATCTCTTTCTCGTGACCAGGTTTACCGACGGGCATTCACGCATCAGGAAATTATCGACTACTTCAACGAACAGGCTGGAAAGCAGTTTGATTCGAACATGGTTACAGCGTTAATTCGCTGGCTCCAGCCGGAAATACTGGCTCAAATTCAAACCACATCAAATAAACAAAACGCAAACGGAACAGAAAGCGAAATGCAAGGCTCGCTGGCGACCGCTTCGCTTTGCAATGTTTTTGCCGATTTGTATGCTCTGGAATCTTCTTTCGATGGAGTTTTAATTACTGATCAAAATCGAGAAATTGTTTTGCTTTCTCGGGGTGTTCAATCTCTTTATGGTCAGAACGAACAAGATCCCATGCCTCAACATTGGTCGCCGGAATCGTTTCCGATAGCAGATCCTTTTGAAGAGAAATTCCCGGAAGGAGCGTCTCCTTATGAACAGGCAATAACAACAAAACATAGCTCCACGTTGAATGTCAAACTTCCGGGCAGTACAGGAAAATGGGCCGATGTGGAATTGCAAACATTGCCTTTGATCAATTTTAACAATCAATTTCAAGGTATTGCTGAGTTCTGTAAATACAAAAATCACAACCAACAACAAAGCACGCAATATCGTGAACTTGCGTTACAGGCAAGTCGAGATGCACTCACAGGCGTTGCCAACCGGGGGGAGTTGGAGAACCAACTTTCATCGATTATGGAGAAGTTCAAGGCAGACCCGCAAGGCAGTCTTTTTTCTGCCATCTATTTAGATATCGATCATTTCAAAAACATTAACGACACCTATGGTCACGCGGTTGGCGATGAAGTTCTCATCAAACTGGCCAGGTTGTTGCAGCGTGAAGCCTACTCCAGTGAATTTGTCGCCCGGTATGGCGGCGAAGAGTTTGTGATTATCTGTCCCGATCTGCAACTGATGCAAGCCGCTGGTCGTGCAGAACGCTTTCGGTTGGAAATTGCCAAGCTGAAGTTTGATAGCGTGCCTTCTCTTTCAGTTACCTCTTCCTTTGGAGTTGCCATCTCGGAACCGGGTGATTCTTTAGGAAGTCTGCTGAAAAGATCAGACAAGGCATTGTACCAATCAAAACGGGAAGGACGAAATCGTACAACTGCACTCGAAAGAGAAGAAATCGAAACAAGTAAACCTGTCGATAAAAATAAACCTAACGACGATTTAATCTTCATCGCTGATATGCACTGCATGTTACACGAAGCAATTCTGGTGATGAAATTAAAGGGATTTGTTCAGGAAAACAAAGCTCGGCTGCTCAGCATCGAAAAAGGGAAAGCAGTCATCCAGGTGGGACGGGAAGGCCTGTTTATTAAGTGGGGGAAGAAAGAAAAACGACAGCCGATTCGTATCGATATCGACGCCAGCGATGCCTTGCGCCCCTCAACGCCGAAGTCTCCCAAAAGAAGATTGAATATAAAAATCAGCCCTGTAGGAGTCCCCGGCAATCGCGAAATATTCCTCCGCCGCGCCCGTCACGTCTTCCGAGAACTAAGATCTCACTTCATCGAATAATGCTTCGCGCGTCCACTACATAGCATCTTATCAATGAAATGCTGCGCAAAAGTGGCGAGAGATTAGTACCACGAAAAAGAAAGATGTGAACCACGCAGACACTGAGAACACTGAGAACACTGAGAACACTGAGAACACTGAGAACACTGAGAACACTGAGAACACTGAGAACACTGAGGCAAAACAAAAAAAGGCTCTCATTTTAGAAAAATAGTTTTTGGTTACGGCGGTCAGAACAGACCAGCCGTGCTGGGATCTCTGCGTCTCTGTGGTTAATTTTATTTTCCTGTTTGGTTCTGACTATGCCGGGTTAGGAATAGTCCCAAAATAAGTTACCGATTTAACTGATAAGAAATATGAATTGGACAAAGTAGAGTGGATTATTGAAACAGGGAAGTTAATTCGGGACTATCCCTTATTGTGCAGCATTTCATTAATCATCTTTAGAAATAATGCTGGGGCCTTTGCCGAATTTTTTTTCGTACTTTCCGTTCCCCATTTTTTCGTATTTGGTGAAGCCAAGCTTGTCGAGCTTTTTGTCGTCTTTCATGCTGCGTTCCATGTTCATGTCCATCCAGCGGGTGCCAATCGCTGCTGCGGTAATGACACGCCGCACGGGTTCACCTGTTTCCGGATGTTTAGTCAACGCATCTTCTGAGATTCGCTGGACGATTTCAAACCGCTCGCCCGGTTGACCATCTTCTTGAATCACTTCATAAATATAAACAGGCATAACGATCCTCAATTTGTAATGCAGTACAAAGTGGCACAATAGTTGTATTTAAGCGAATACTTTTGGGTGATTTTCCCGTTCGTCTGGCAAACAGAAAAAACGCCCCCATATTATAACACTCACGATAAGAAGAAGAAATACTATACAAAGAAGAAAGGTAACAATTCGGCTTTGGTGTAGGGTCGGGAAATAAAAGGTGTCACGGGAAATAAAAGGTGTCAGGAACCTTTTTTCGTAATTTCACCCAAAAAGTTAATCAGTTGTGACTCGAAAGAACAATAATTACTCGAGAAATACCCATAAACCGAGATTAAAGGTTCCTGACACCTTTTTTCTGACACCTTTTTTCCCCGCTACCCGGTTTACTTCATTTCAACACGCGTTGTTCAATATAGATTTCGCTTTGGTCGAGGCCCACTTCTTTAAGTTGGTTATTTAATTCTGTTTCAGCCGAGGGGAGGGAAGAGCCGAAGTAAAAAATTCTGCAGCGGATTCCCTGATTGTCTCCTTTGGCCTGTTTGATGATTTCTAAAGCATCTGTCAGTTCAATTTTCTTGACCGATTGGGGTGGCGTTGAATTAGTGCCAAGCAAGTAATGTTTTTCTTCGACAATGATCGTCACCAACTGCGATGTATCCGGCAGCGGGATCGCTTCTTGTTTGGTATCTGTTGAAGTAGTCTGCTTTGGCATTTCGGGGGCAGCATCTCCAATGATATCGACCTTTTCTGTCGAACTGTTGGATTGAGCATTTGATAAATCTCCGGCATCGTCGCCATTGCCGGTGCCGATCCCCATGCCCAGATTACGCAGCAAAAATGCGAGTCCGACTCCCACAACAAGAATCGCTCCAACGGTTGCTCTTTTCTGTAATGATTTCATACCGCTTCTCCGACAGTTAGTCTCTTATCAATAAAATGCTGTGCAACAGGGGCAGGATTACTTTTCTTTTTTCTCTGTGATCTCTGGGTCTCTGTGGTTATTTTTATTTTCTTGTTTGGTTCCGGCTACGCCGGGTTAAGGAAACCAAGGGGGGTGTCTAAATGCGTACCCACTTATTGTTCCATTATTGAACAGAATGATAGACATTCTTGTTTGCCTTTAATACGGCATACTCAAACAAGACAGACGCCGAATGTCTGTACTCCCTGTGTATGAACAGAAGTTCCTCTAAGTCGTCTGCTTCATCATGTGCATCGCTTGTAACAGATTAGACTGCGTCCAGAGTAGCGGGGTGATATCGTTGGGGACGTATTTCCCTTTTTCGAGGTAGTACGATTCCGGACACTTTAGCGGTTCGAATGATGAGGCTTCGTTGGTTAATTGAGAAAGTGAACGGTGGAAGTATTCCACCTGTTTTTTTCGGTCGGCTCCGTTTTGTGATTGCTGATATCGCTTGCCGAAGATGATTGAAATGATGGGATCGAAAATGCACCACTGTGCTTCTTCGCCCGGCGATAAAAGTGCATCGCGGGTTGATTGATCGTCGCTGAAATCTTCGGTCCGTTTATCGGCATCGAGCTTCGTTTTGTAATCGGCACACCAGTATGAATCGCCGAGGTAACGACGGATGCCGTATTCGCCTTGCAGGTGATCGATTACGTTACCGATAATTCGATCGGCAATCGCACCGGTGACAATTTGAAGCGGCTCAACCAAAAACAGTAGCGCTGCATCGTAATTGCGATGTTTGAGCGGAGCTTTCTGAATGCACTCTTCCGGGAGGATATCAAGCATTGAATTTTGGCCGCGCGTGATCGCATCTTCGATCCAGTCGGATCGCCCGCAGGTATCGTTGGAAGCGGTCACAAAATCTGGTTTTTCATCGTACAGATGACTCAATTCCAACAGCCCGGCCGTTGCGGTGCCGATGCTGCTGGCTGCAATTTTTCGGACCTCTTCCCAATGCCCGCTATCTTCATCTTCCCAGAATTTGATGGTGTGAAAATAGTCGATAAACAAACCGAGCAAATGTTTGTGAGAATCCTTCGGTTGCAGATGATCCTCTCTGCACAGTTTGCAATAGAGCCAAAGAAAATAGCCGAGCGCATCGTTCTGGGCGTGTGCCCATTTCTGATCGATCTCTTTCAGTTTTTCTGCATTGAATCGAATATGAGGCCGCTGCATCGGATCGTTCGCGTTGGCTTCGCCGGAAATAATATCTGTAAATCGATGTTGATACTTCACAAAGAAATCAGCCAAAGCAGAAAGACATTTCGCAGCCGGCTTTGTTTGTCCAACAACGTAATGTCCGTAAGCGACCAGCACGTTATCCCGAACCCAGGCGTTGGAGTAGCCTGTGTACTCGTAATCCTCCTGAAGGGCGAGCGCAGCCGGGAAGATGCCGTTAGGTAGCGGCGCAAATTGAAACGTCCCCGCTTCATGCAAGGTCTTTTCCAGGGTTTGCAAATCGGCGCTGGTTTGCTGAGTTGATAAAAACTTTTGAATTGCCTTGGCTGGCTTATTCGGCATAAAAAAACTTCCTTGAAAGTAAAAGAGAAGAGAGCCGTAGGGGCCGCTACTGCGGACCATCTTGTTGGCTGCCTACTTTTTTGGCCCGCATTGGCGGACCCTACGATTTTTTCTTACGATACTGCTGACGAAACGATTCTTTGGGGGCGGGAGGAAGTTCGCGTTGGCGGCCCCAGGGGTTGAGGAAATTGTAGAGCATGAAGCGAGGCAGATGCCGCAACTTCCAGCGTCCCCAGTAGCCGACCCATTGAAATAAGTTCGGTCGCTGCATCAGGAAGCTGGTCATTTTCATACTCCAACGTTTTCCTGCAGGAAGTAAATGAAGCAGCACGAGTTTGTGACGCCAGGTATAAAGCTGATGATGCAGATCAATTTTTACCGGGCAAACGTCGGTGCATGATCCACATAAACTGCAAGCGTGAGGCAAACTCGCGCTCGCTTTGGGATCCTGGGCAGGAGCAAGTATCGAACCAATCGGACCAGGAACCGTATTATGATAACTATGACCGCCACTTCGACGGTACACCGGGCAGGTATTCATGCAGGCGCCGCAGCGAATGCACTTGAGTGAATTGCGAAACTCTTCTTCGCCCAGCAATTTACTGCGACCGTTATCGACAAGTACCAGATGCAATTCCGAATTTTCATCTTTCGGACCGTGAAAATGTGAACTGTAAGTCGTAATTGGCTGCCCGGTCGCAGAGCGAGCCAGAAGTCGCAGGAAGACGCCGAGGTCTTCTGCGCGTGGAATTATTTTTTCGATTCCCATACAGGCAATATGCACGGGAGGTAGAGAGACCCCCAAATCTGCATTCCCTTCGTTGGTACAAACAACAAAACCACCTGTTTCTGCAATCGCAAAGTTGACGCCTGTCATGCCCGCATCAGCTTGCAGAAATTGTTCCCGTAAATGCTGACGAGCCGCTTCGGTTAAATAGTCGGGGTCAGAGGCTCCTTTTTCCGTTCCAAGATGTTCGTGGAAAGTCTCACCGACTTCTTCTTTTGTGATGTGAATCGCGGGCAAGACAATATGACTGGGCGATTCCTTGCGAAGCTGAACGATCCGTTCCCCCAGATCGGTATCAATCACTTCAATATCGTGACGTTCCAGAAACGGATTCAGATGGCACTCTTCGGTGAGCATCGATTTGCTTTTGACCAGCTTTTTTACTTTGTGTTTTTGCAAAATCGAAAGCACAATTTCGTTATGCTCAGCCGCATCTTTCGCCCAGTGCACCTGCACACCCAGCTTCTCGGCGTTCTCTGTAAATTGAACCAGCAGTTCATCCAGGTGAGTTAAAACGTATCCTTTTATTTGCGTTGCGGTGCTGCGTAGCTGTTCCCACTCTGGCACCGAGTGAGCCATTTTGTCTCGCTTTTCCCGCACAAACCACAAGGCGCGATCATGCCAGTGAGCTCGCTTGGAATTCGCTACGAACAATGCCGCTTCTTCAGGATGCTTCGCAATCATCAAAAAACCTGTATTTCAATCGAGGACTCAATATCAACTCGCCTCATATAGTATAGACAGATTCGGCAAGAACAAAAATGAACAAACGAAATTCCATTGCCCAACCAACTTTTTTCATCACGAAGTCAGATGAAATCGTTTAACGGCAAGCCGAAGGCGACTGCGTAAATAACGATAAAACATAACTGACGTTTCTTTGAGCCGTAGGATGGCGTGCTTGCACCCATCCTACGAAAAACGAAACAGATGTGACAGTTATTGTTTGCTCAATGCTTAGAATAGCGGACCCTACAACATCGCAGAATAGTTACCTCTTTTCTTTATTTGTTTGGTCGATGCTTACTCAACAAGCAGAAATCACTGTAATCTGTAGCGTCAAACTGGTATCATTTCGTAATCCCAAAATTTTCCAGCGGTTGGACCGCCTGGCAGAAAGTTTATCAAAGGAACTCTTATGAGTCTGACTATTATGAAGCGAATCCGGTTTTGTGCCGGGCATCGTCTTTTTAAGCATGAAGGAAAGTGTGCCTTTTTTCATGGACACAACTACATTGCAGATATTTACGTGACGGGGGAAGAAGTCGATGCAGTCGGGCGGCTGGTCGATTTTTCCATGCTGAAAGAAAAATTCAATGGTTGGATCGACGAGTTCTGGGATCATGGTTTTCTGCTTCACGATATCGACGAAAATGGTATCGCGGCAGCCAAAATGGTTGAACCATGCAAATATTTCCTGATGCCTTACAACCCGACAGCCGAAAACATGGCTCGCTATCTGCTGGAAGAAGTCAGCCCGGAATTACTTGTTGACGAAACTGTGCGAGCCTCACGAGTGGTCATCTGGGAAACAGAAGATTCCTTCGCAGAGGCAAGTTCATCCAACTGCGATGAGGTAAATTCGGCGTTCAATCAAAAAACAGAATTTGCGGAACCCTAATGTTTCCATGCAACAGACTCATTTAATTTGTTTTTTGGCCAGCTATTTTCTTGCCTTCGTGCTGGAATTGAGCAGGCTTTGGCGCGCGAAGCCGTGGCAGCATATCGCTGCGGTTCTGGTGACCGCCGCGGGACTGGTTGCACATACCTGGTATTTGCTTGGGCGTTCGTTTCAATCGCAATTGCCCCCGTTGTTGAGTTCAAGCCATGACTGGCTGCTTGTTTCCGGCTGGCTCGTTGTCGCGATTTATCTTGTCTATTCGCTGAAAGTCGGCAAACGCGAAGGATACAATTCGTTCGGCCTGTTTGTGCTGCCCGTGGTGTTACTGCTTGTCGTTGCGGCTGCGCTCCTGGACGATGCTCCCAGCAAGGCGGCTCAGGCGGAACGGTTCTGGACGATGCTGCATGCGAGTTCTCTTTCGATTGGCATTACGGGTGTTTTCATCGGTTTTCTCGTCAGCTTGATGTATCTGCTTCAACATCGCAGATTAAAAAAGAAAATGAATCTGCGTCCCGGTTTTTCGCTTCCGCCGCTGGCAACATTAGCGCGGTTCAATTACTGGGCCGTGATGGTTTCTTTTCCGATGTTAACCATCGGTTTGATCACCGGCGTTGGCATGGCGATTTCTTCCCCGACCGGAAAAGCAATTTTCTCCTGGAAAGATCCGATTGTAATCGGCTTTTGCGTTGTCTGGATCGCGATGTTTATTTTATTCCTCTGGCTCGCCAGAAAAAAAACCGGGCACGGCAGGCAAGTCGCCATGCTGACCGCCTGGGCGTTCGGGTTTCTCATCGTCACACTTCTTGGCTTGCAAGTGCTGGTCAGTTTAATCGGAATACAATCACACAATGGATAGCATTAGGCTCTTATCGATGAAATGCTGTGCAAAAGTGGCAGGATATTATTACCACGAAAAAGAAAGAGGTGAACCGCCGAGGCACAGAGAACACCGAGGCAAAACAAAAAGAAGGCTCTCATTTTAGAAAAAAGAGTTTCACGCAAAGATGCGGCGACGCAAAGAAAAGAAGAAAAAAAGAAAAGTCTTTTAAGCAGATTAAACAGGCAGTATGAATTCCAAATTATTGCAGACGATGCGGAAATTTCTTTGCGTCGCCGCGTCTTTGTGAGAGTTTTTTCTCCATAAACTCTGGGTCTCTGTGGTTATTTTTATTTTTTTGTTTGGTTCCGGTTTATCCGGGTTAGGTAGTGACGCACCTTTTGTACGCCTACCTTATTTGATGCGTTACAACGCACCCTACCTGTTCGTTAACTTGAAATTATAAAACTGTGAACTTACGCGTTGTTTATTGCAATCATGAAACGGCGAACCTTGATGTTCGAGAACGGTTGGCGTTCTCCAGCGAGGAACGCTTTGGTTGCGCGTATGAACAACTTCAGAAATATTTTCCCGTTGTCGAAGTGGTGATTGTTTCAACCTGTAACCGCATCGAAATTTATTTCGGAACCGAACAGCAAGGCAAGTTGCCGGGACAGGATGAAGTCGCTCGCTTTCTTTCTGAATTTCACAATGTTCCCCTGGACGACTTCATCAACGAAATTCGACACGAAACAGAACTCGAAGCGGTTCAACACCTTTTTCGCGTGGCGTGTAGCTTGGACAGCATGGTACTGGGAGAAGCACAGATTGTCAGTCAGATTAAATCGGCTTATCAACGGGCAGCCGATTGCGATACGGCTGGCCCGTTGACGCATCACCTGTTTCAGTCTGCAATGAGTATTGCAGGGAGAGTTCGTACAGAAACAAAACTTTCGGAAGGACGCATTTCGGTTGCATCGGTGGCGGTGGGCGAGTTCGGCAAAAGTATTTTCGAACGGTTCGATAATAAATCGGTCCTCATTCTCGGAGCCGGAGAAATGGCCGAAGAAACGCTGCGGTATCTCAAAGATGAAGGCGTCCAGAAAATCACCGTGGCGAATCGAAACTTCCAGCGAGGCGAACAGTTGGCTTCGAAATGGGGAGGGCAGGCGATTCGCTTTGATCAATGGGAGTCGCATCTTTCGCAGACGGATGTGATTGTCAGCACGACCGG
>Ga0316209_1001710_pt1 | contig 20970 bp, 18 predicted proteins | sample 6monopyrite_MG_FD_204945 | JGI IMG/M metagenome (GOLD analysis project Ga0316209, IMG submission 204945) | Microbial mat bacterial communities from mineral coupon in-situ incubated in ocean water Damariscotta River, Maine, United States -... | ecosystem: Environmental > Aquatic > Marine >...
TAGAAATCCGGCAAGATGGTCAGGAGATACACGTAACTGGAATTTTATTAAAGCTGTCGAGCTCAACCCGGAAGTGAAAAAATTAGCCGCTTGAAAATTTAGGCGACAACTACCTTGAAAAACTCCGCCAGTCACCCACCCTAAATTTGACAACTAAAAACTTCAAGCGTAACGTCATTTTCACAATCACTCACCATAAGCAATATCAAGGAACAGATGATGCCAAAGCCTCCTTATACTCAAGTCTCACTTGACGCTACACCCTGCTGTTCTTTAGGAGTGGCTAACGCTTTCTATGTATATAGAGTGCCTTGCACCTATTGATTAACTACCCATTTAGCTCAGCGCACTGGGTGTCCGAACTTATGGGGCCGAACTTATGTTTCACCTTTTACTGGTTTTTTGCTCCTGAGACTCTAAACTCAAGGTGCTATGTTATTTTTTAAATAGCTGCATTTTGCTCTAAGGAGCCTCTAATTACTCATAAATCCAATGAAAAAGATAGCTGTTATTCCAGGGCTTCTCTGATTAAGTCTATAATGCTTCTGCGTGACCTGAGGGGGCTTACAAGTTTGTCCGCGCCCTGCATCAGGCTTTTTCATCAGGTACCCACCGGCTTTCAAAAGCCTGCCAGGCGGTCAGCCGCATGGATATATTTACAGTGTGTTTGAATAACGAGCCTCCATACTTATTATGTGTCTTGGTAATCAATCTGGCTGAGTCCAGGCCAGGATATCAACGTTTACAGCATGGTCTGGTTAGAGACTCCCTGAATCATGCTAGCGGACAGACGAACGAGCCATTCCCTGTTTTATGAGAAAAATGGATTAGTTGACCAATAGTACTAAAATTTAAATTTACTCTCTATTTTCTGAAACTGAAGGTAACAAAATGAAGCTGAATTTTAAACCATTAAGATTATTACCTATTCGCTATAAAATTCTATCGATAGCCTTTGTTGCTATTATTGGTTTATTTATTTACATATTTCAAAACTACCTGGTTTCCAGCGAAAATCGTGAACGCTTGTTAGCGGTTCAAAATATTTACTTTCCAATACTAGAAAAAATTGATTTTAATCTTACACGCCTGGAACGTATTAAGGACATTCTATCCAGTGCAGTCATCATGGAAGATGAAGGTGTTATCGAAGATGCTCAGGAAATTAACGAGAATATCCTTGTTTCATTTGATGAATTAGCCAGGCTCGCAGATCGTAATAACATCGATAATCTTAAGGGAAAATTTACTCATTATTACCAATCGGCTGAATCACTCGCCAAAGCGATTCTGGACAATTCACTCACGAGTGAAGCACGAGCAGCAAATATGAAAGCCGTGGGTATGTCTGCTGCTTCCTTGAACGCTGAGCTAAAAAAATTCCGTGAGACCAGCTACCAAAATTTTACTAATGCCATTATTGAATCCAATGAGGCTGCCGAAAACGCAGTCGTGTTGGGTCTGGTGATTGGATGCATTATTGCATTCGTTCTGATATTGACAAGTTGGCTGGTTTCCCGTGTTATCAATTTAAATATTGATAAAGCCATTAGCACTACTCGACGTATTGCAGAGGGTGAATGGGATACTGAGATTGAAGTTGGTATTGGCGATGAATCGGTTATGCTGTTGGCCGAAATCAAACAAATGCGAGACATGTTGTATAAACATATCCTCGATGATATCGAAACGAAAAAAAGAGCCGCGGAAGCCGAAGAATTAGTATTACAGGAGGAAGTCAATCGAGTCATTAATGCTGCGTTAGCCGGCGATTTTTCCAAGCTCATTGATGCATCCGACATGAAAGGCTTCATGGCTTCTCTGGCAAACGGTATCAACGAATTGATAAAAGTGACTAATGAGGGGCTAAATCAGGTAAGCAGCGTACTGTCGGCTATTTCAAATGGCGATCTGTCCAAACGAATTGAAAAAGACATGCCGGGCACCTTTGGTGAATTAAAAGATTATTGCAATGGCACGGTGGATTCCCTGCATCGGGTGATTGGCGAGTTGGGTAAAGTGGTCAATGCAGCCGGGCAAGGGCAGTTTGATCAACGGGCTGATACAAACGGCATGCAGGGCTACCAGCTGGAACTGGCCAATGGCATTAACGAGATCGCCAAGATCAGCGCTTCTGGTTTAGGTGAAGTGAGCGGCGTACTGTCGGCTATTTCAAATGGCGATCTGTCCAAACGAATCGAAAAAGACATGCCAGGTACCTTTGGTGAATTAAAAGATTATTGCAATGGCACGGCGGATTCCCTGCGTCGGGTGATTGGCGAGCTGGGTAAAGTGGTCAATGCAGCTGGGCAAGGGCAGTTTGATCAACGGGCTGATACAAACGGCATGCAGGGCTACCAGCTGGAACTGGCCAATGGCATTAACGAGATCGCCAAGATCAGCGCTTCTGGTTTAAGCGAAGTAAGCGGCGTACTGTCAGCTATTTCAAATGGCGATCTGTCCAAACGAATTGAAAAAGACATGCCGGGCACCTTTGGCGAGTTAAAAAATTATTGCAATGGCACGGTGGATTCCCTGCGCCGGGTGATCGGCGAGCTAGGCAAAGTAGTCAATGCAGCCGGACGAGGAGAGTTTGATCAACGGGCTGACACAGACGGCATGCAGGGTTACCAGCTGGAACTGGGCAATGGCATTAATGCCATTGTAGAGGTCAGCGGCTCTGGATTGAGGGAAGTGGGTATTGTATTAACCAAAATTGCAGACGGAGATCTCACAAATACGATTGATAATGAGCTTGAAGGAGATTTTCAAACATTAGCGGACGATATTAATAGTGTTGTTAACAACCTCCAGAATATGGTTAAACAAATTATTAATTCATCAACTCAAGTGTCGGAAAATGCCAGCGAAATTGCAGGAGGAAACGCTGAGATTAGTCGTCGAACGGAAGTACAAGCCAGCTCTCTTCAGGAAACCGCCTCCAGCATGGAAGAGATGACCAGCGCCGTTCAAAACAGCCTGCAAAACGCCAATCAGGCACAGAAGCTTTCAGTTGAGGCGCGGGATCGGGCGCGAGAAGGCGGCGATGTAGTTACTTTGGCTATTAGTGCTATGAATGACATCAATAGAGCCAGTAAGAAGATTGCCGACATTATCAGTGTGATAGATGAAATCGCTTTCCAGACCAACCTGCTGGCGCTTAATGCAGCAGTAGAAGCAGCCAGAGCTGGCGAACAGGGTCGAGGTTTCGCTGTTGTAGCGAGCGAAGTACAGAGCCTGGCCCAACGCTCGGCGGCGGCAGCCAAAGAAATTAAAGCGCTGATTATGGATTCGGTGGCGAAGGTGGATGACGGCAGCAAGTTGGTCAATAAATCTGGCGAAACCCTGGCGCAGATTAACGATTCTGTACAGAAGGTCGCCACGATGATGGAAGAAATCGCTGAAGCAGCAAAAGAACAAAGTGCTGGCATTGTCCAGGTAAATACGGCCATCACGGACATGGATGCAATGACCCAGCAAAACGCCTCTCTTATAGAACAGGCCACCACTGCAGCCGAAGCCATGTCAGATCAGGCCTATAAAATGAGCACGCAGATGGAGTTTTTTACTGTGGACACAGATTCATAAGTGCTTAGCATATGTGTCTTGAGAAGCTTTTGCCGAGGTGGCGCAATGGCTAGACGCGCTAGCTTCAGGTACTAGTGAGTTTTGGCTGGTGGAGGTTCAAGTTCCCTTCCAGGCACCCTCAAATTCATTTCAAATCAGACTTAAAACACAATCATTTAAAGTTGATCCATAAATTACTATTATACCCGCTTATCCATGAAGTCCATTAGTCTCAAAAGCCAGATGCTTAAGAAACTGATTAATGTCCTGATCCGATGACTCCAGCTCATAAAGCGTATCAGCAAGCATTCTTTGCTCTTCAGGCTGGGCCGTTAAAATTGAGTGAATAACCGACTGGTTATCTATGACTTTGACCACACCATCTGTAATGATTTCCCATTCTTCACGGGGTAAGTCCTTGTTTTTAAAAAACTTGGTCAGATAGACGCTTGTCAGTTTTTTGAGAGGCTGTGGTCTGGTTTTTAAATCCATCTTCTTTAATCCATATTTAAACATTTAGGTAATAAGCCAACGACCAACGCCATAACTTACTACAACATAATAGTACCATAGGCTAATTGAAAATTGGAATTTATGACGTTAGTTCAGACATTATCCGGTCACATCAATAACCACAAATCAATTGTTCCAGACCTCTCGAATGTAAACATTTTTCTAATATATCTGTTCGCTGTTGGTTACTCAGCAAAAACAACCTGCATTTTTAAAGCGATGAGACGCATTATTGATGTCACTTTATTTCTGCTAATTGTGTTTAAATTGAAACGACATATTTGACAAAATAATTCTAATTTTTTCGACGCAATCGTTTATACTGCTTTTTTTATTGCATACAAAAAAACAATATGAAATCAGACAAATCTATTTTTCAATTTCTGGCAATATACCTCACATTAACAGGCGGTTTATTTGCAATTTCAAACACTACCCATGCAGAACAAATCACCGTCGCTTATTTTCTGGAATGGCCAACCCCCAGCCAGTTTGCCCAGGCAAAAAATATATATTCCAGAGAACTCGGTGTCGATATTAAATGGGTTTCTTTCGATGCGGGTACGGCTATGTCCGCAGCCATGGCATCCGGCGATGTGCAAATATCTTTTTCCCAGGGTATTCCACCATTTGTTATTGCCGCCTCTGCCGGACAGGATATTCAAATTGTCGACATTGCGGTTTCCTATGCGGAGAATGAGAATTGCGTGGTACGCACCGATCTGGAAATAGATAAAAGCAACGTTAAAGAACTGCAAGGCAAACAGGTTGCCGTACCCATTGGCACCGCAGCACATTATGGTTTTTTAAAACAGATGCAACATTTTAATGTCGACACATCAACAATGAAAATTGTCGACATGGCACCAGCGGATGGCGCAGCCGCTTTTGCCACCGGCAAACTTGATATGGTTTGTGGCTGGGGTGGTGCACTACGCCGCATGAAACAGCATGGCAATGTTTTAATGAACGGTGCAGAAAAAGAACAGCTCGGCATTCAGGTATTTGATGCGACCACCGTATCCACACAATGGGCACAGGAAAATGCCGAGCTGCTGGAAAAATTTCTTAACGTTAGCGCACAGATGAATGCGCAGTTTGCAGACAAGGATGCGGATAAGATGTTACCGGTTATTAGTAAAGTCGCGGGCATGAACCTTAAAGCCACTAAAAAAACTATGAGTGGATTTTCATTTCCCGACATACAAACCCAGTTAAGTAAAAAATGGCTGGGGGGCGGTACGCAAAAATTTCTGAAAGACGTTGCAGATTTTTTTGTAGCTCAGGGCATTATTCCAAAAGCGCGGAAAAGTTACGACGATGCGGTTGATGCAAGTTATCTTGAAGCCGCGTCTAAATTATAAATATTAGCCAGCCATTTATTTTGAAAAAAAACACAGCATCCAGTTTACACATTAAAAATGTCTCAATGACATTTAGCTTGCCCGATGGCAGTTGTGTTGACGCCTTGAAAAACATTACCATAGATTTAAAAAAGGGCGAACTACTTTCAATTCTGGGCCCCTCCGGCTGCGGTAAAACCACCTTACTTAATATCGTTGCAGGTTTTTTAGCGCCCACTAGTGGGGAAATAACGTTAAACGAAAATATTGTAACCAGCCCCGGCGCCGAGCGCGGCATGGTATTTCAACAGGGCGCATTGTTTGAATGGATGAGCGTTCGAAAAAACATTGCCTTTGGTCCGTCCATGAAAGGCACGGCATTACCTGATATTAATAAACAGGTTGATGAGCTGCTTGAAATCGTAGGTCTGCATGGCTTCGGTGATAAAGCGGTTTATGAACTTTCAGGTGGCATGCAACAACGAGTGGCACTCGCTCGCTGCCTGGCCAACGATCCGGATGTGATTTTAATGGATGAACCCCTCGGGGCATTAGACGCTCTCACCCGAGAAAAAATGCAGAGCTTAATTTTAAAAATCTGGAAAGACACCGGTAAAACTATCATCCTGATTACCCACTCTGTTGAAGAAGCGCTGCTATTAGGTGAACGCTTATTAGTAATGGCCCCAAGGCCAGGACGCATTCATAGGGAATACACATTAGATTTTGCTCACCAGGCGGTAAACAGTGATTTACGCGACATAAAAAAACGCGACGATTACAGACAAAAGCGTGAAGAAATTCTTTCCATGATCTGGGAAATGGAAGAAGAAATTATGGGGTTGAGCAACTAGTCATGCTACTACTCGGTCTTTACATTTTTATTTTTATTGTCGCGTATTTTTGCTATTATTTTCTGAATAAAAAATCCGCGGCAGCAAACAATTTTAATGGCCGAAAAACCGTTACCTTCGGCGATGAAAGTTCGGTCACCGCCAATCGCAGCGCATCTATAATTTCTGTTATCACTTTATTTTTTATCTGGGGTGCATTTACCGGTTCCACGTTATCGCCAGTTCATGTTCCCGGCCCATTTATTGGTGACACTTCTTTTACGTACAGCGCAAAAAATGCACAAAGCTTGACCGATGATGCAAAGGTTTATATCCGTGTGAAACCCATAGATGACGAAGTCGACAAACCATCCATAACAGAAATTAAGCAAAGCGGTTTTGCAAAAGACGATGAAATCATTGTCAACGCATGGCGCAGTAAATTAATACGCGTACAAAAAAATGATGTGGGTGGTAGAGATAAAAACTTTCGTATTATTGCCATTAACGGTCAGCCGATTTCAACGCGTCATTCTATTAAAGTTAACGATGGACAGGTCACTATCACGGCTAAAGGCAGCCTTTCTTTTACCCCGGATAAGGGCTGGCAAATGGAAGCTATCTGGCTGCCTCCGCCTGAAGCCGTTGTGGCGCGTTTTATAGAAATTCTTAGTCATGGTTATCAAAATGTTTCCCTGTTTGAAAATATCGGCTGGTCATTGTTACGTGTATTCAGTGGTTTTTTACTGGGCTGCTTAGTGGGTATTCCTCTGGGGTATGCCATGGGATTAAATAGCTGGGTACGCGGCTGGTTTGATCCCATTGTTGAATTTATGCGGCCGATTCCACCCCTGGCGCTAATTCCATTGATTATTATCTGGTTTGGTATCTGGGAAAGTGGAAAAATCAGTCTACTGTTTCTGGCGGCTTTGTGGATAATGACACTTGCAGCGCGGGCGGGTGTATCCGGTGTTAATATTTCAAAAATTCATGCGGCCTATTCTTTAGGTGCATCTAAAATTCAAATTTTAATTCACGTCATTATCCCCAATTCATTACCCGAAATTTTCACCGGTGCCAGAGTTGCCATGGGCGTTTGCTGGGGAACGGTCGTGGCCGCTGAACTTGTGGCCGCTGAAAAAGGCGCGGGCAAAATGATTATTGCCGCCTCTAAATTTCAGCAAACCGATGTGGTCATTATGGGGATTATTTTAATTGGGATAATTGGTTATATTATTGATTTGCTGATGCGTAAAGCTGAAAATATTCTTGTGCCGTGGAAAGGGAAAACTTAAAAATTTTAAAAATTAAATTTAATAACCTGCCACTTAAAATTAGGTAATAGAGAATATGATTTAAATCCCCCCAGCCCCAATGCCAGTAAGTTAAGCGCTAAGCCATTGCAAGTACAGAGTATTTACTTAGCATTTCCCCCTTTTTGAAAAAGAGGGGCTAGGGGAGATTTTGCTTTTGCTTGTGTGTTTTGGCTGTTTATTAGCATGGGTGCTCTCAAATCCCCCTCGATCCCCCTTTTTCTAAGGGGGAGGTTTGCTCTCTATTTTTTCTAAGGGGGGCTTACTCGCTGTTTTTTCTAAGGAGGAAACCTGCTCGCTGCGCACTCGACTTAAATCGTGTAGCCATTAGTTATACGATTTCGATTGCACTATGACGTTACACCCCACTCGCTGAGAGCATTTCACACGCAACAGATAAATTCTCTACTCAGTGGTAAATCATGAAAGGTAAATCATGAAATAGTTAAGCCGATAGACTCTCCGGCTGTAGGGCGGGATAATCCGTATAACCTTTTTCATCACCGCCATAAAATGTTGCCTGATCCGGTTCATTCAAAGGCGCACCCTGTGCAAAACGCTCAACTAAATCCGGATTGGCAATATACAGCTGACCAAATGCAATCATGTCGGCATTGCCCTGCTTCAACGCCGCTTCCGCGGTGGCCTGGGTATAACCCATATTGGCCATATACAACCCATCAAAGTGGCTTTTAAGTTCAGAGTAATCCACATTCCGTTCGCCGTGTAACATGTCGCCTTCAAGTACATGCAAATATGCCAGATCATGTTTATTTAACATATCCACTACCCCATTAAATGTGGTTTGAGGTTGTGAGTCGCTAATATCATTAAACCGATTTTCCGGCGATAAACGTACACCCACTTGCCCGGAAGGCCACACACCTTTAACCGCGGTTACTACTTCGTCGAGTAAGCGCATGCGATTTTGCAGACTGCCACCATAGTTATCAGTACGTTTATTTGAACCATCACGTAAAAATTCATCCAGCAAATATCCATTGGCAGCATGAATTTCTACGCCATCAAACCCCGCGGCTTTTGCACATTTGGCAGCGTGCACGTAATCTGCAATTATGTCAGGTATTTCATTTAGCGCCAGCGCCCGTGGTGTAACAAAGGCCTGCATGCCTTCGTAGGTAATGGCTTCGCCTTGCGGGCGAATGGCGGATGGTGCAACCGGCAGACTATTATCCGGTAACATTGACGGGTGCGAAATACGCCCCACATGCCACAGCTGAATAAAGATCAGTCCACCTTCTTTATGCACCGCATCGGTGACTTTTTTCCAGCCGGCTATTTGTGCATCGGAATGAATACCCGGTGTTGCGGGATAACCCAGCGCGGTTTCTGAAATCTGGCTGGCTTCGGTGATGATTAGCCCAGCGCTGGCTCGTTGGGTGTAATAGAGAGTATTTAAATCTCCCGGAACATTTCCTTTGCCCGCCCGGTTACGGGTTAACGGGGCCATTACCATGCGGTTTGACAGATTGAGATCCCCCATATTTAAGGGCGTAAAAAGTGCAGATGATGTGGCTGTAGACATATTAACTCCATGTTCCTGGTGAGTGATTAGTGGTTAGTGGTTACATTTACAAATTCTGAGTCGAGTATAGCCAGATGATTAGCTTTCAATAAGCACCAAATTAGCGTATATATGTTTCCAATTTGGAAACAATGGAAGCATTATGGATGTTGCCAGCCGATTAATACTCTTCGCCGATGTCATCGACAGCGGTAGTTTCAGTAAAGCCGCCGCACGCCGGAATGTTAACCGCTCAATTGTCAGCAAGCATATCGCTCAGCTGGAAGAGCACCTGGGTGTGCGCTTGCTCAACCGTACTACCCGCAGCCTTAGCCTCACCGATGCAGGTACATCCATTTATGAACATGCCTGCAATTTGCGCGACCAGCTAATGGAAACCGATGCGCTGGTTTCCTCTTTGCGGGAGGATGTCAGTGGTGAATTGCGCATTTCCAGCACCACCCATTTTGGCCGGGTGCAGGTTATGCCCGTAATAAAAAAACTCACTGAAGATTACCCGGAACTGAAAATTGAACTGCGCCTGGAAGACCGTTATGTGGATATTGTGGGTGAGCGTTACGATGTGGCAATACGCATCACCTCCCCGGACGACTCATCACTGATTGCACGAAAACTGACCAATAATAAACTGGTGATGCTGGCCTCACCGGACTACCTGAAACAACACGGCACCCCCCAGAGCATAGATGAATTATCTGACCACCGTTTTGTTGTGTATGCAAATGATAATGGCATTATGAATAGCTGGGCCTATTACGAAGGCACGGAAATTAAAAGTGTATCGGTAAACCCTCACATTAAAGTCAATGACGGCTATGCCCTGTTAAGCGCAGCCATCAGTGGCATGGGAATTGGCCTGACCCTGTTATCAGAAAGTGACGAGTCCATTAAAAATGGTGCATTAATACAGGTATTACCTGAGATAAAATTCAAAGCTTTTTCTTCGACATACATTATGTACCCCAGTCGCAGTCATGTGCCGAAAAAAACCCGCCTGTTTATTGACCGTATGCTGGAATATATTGCGCGACAGGATTTTTATATTGCCGATTAAATTTAAAAACTACATTTAGTTTTTAGCGATTAAATCCGGATGCAACCTATACACTCCTTTGCAGGTACCAAACAAAAACTTTATATGTGTCATCATACACCGACCGGGCTCAATCGTGGCCGCCGGCATAAATGATGTTACATACTGAGTTTTAATATCTAAAAAATAAAACTTAAATTCTTTCGTGGTAATAATTACACCCTGCACTTGCACTCCGCCAAGCTCACCCTTTTCAATAGCTGACAGAAAGAGTTGCTTGAGACATAGGTTATTATCTTCGTCGTGAGCTGTGACTTTTTTATGATATGCGGGCATTTCAATTACCTCGAAAATAAATTAATCACATAAAAACTTTATCAGCGCATCATTAATGTTTCGAACCATATTTTCACGTGTTACACATCTTTACTAACTTAATAAACACTATAAAAAACACCCCATAAAACCCGATCATTTAATGCCAATTTTTCTTCACCTGAAACAGAGTGAAAAAACAAAGAAGAAAACAACCCACTTGAAATTTTATCAGATGGCACTTTGAGATTTTATAATGAAAAATTTGATAGCATTAATTTATAAATACGATTAAACTAAATCACCCTCGACCTCTTAACTCTGTTAAAGTGGACACAACTTAAATCTGACTAATCTGACACACAAATGAATTATTACGATGTATTTAACGGCGATGCCGATGGTATCTGTGCGCTTCATCAAATGCGCCTGGCCAACCCTCAGAAAAGCACTTTAATCACCGGTGTTAAACGTGATATTAATCTACTAAAAAAAGTACAAGCTAAAGCTGATGATAAAATTCTGGTACTGGATATCTCCCTTGATAAAAACAGAAATGATTTGCAAAGACTTTTAGATGACGGGGCATTTATTGATTATTTCGACCATCATTTCGCCGGTGACATTCCACAAAACAAAAACCTGCAAACCCGCATTAATACCGACCCAAATGTTTGCACCAGTTTGCTGGTCAATGAGCATTTAAATCAACGCTATCTACCCTGGGCGGTAACCGCCGCTTTTGGTGACAACCTGCATCAGTCTGCAATTAGTGCAGCTAAACCATTAGCATTATCAGAGCCACAACTACAACAACTTGAATTACTCGGCACCTGCATTAATTACAATGGTTACGGATCTTCATTGAGCGATTTAATTTTCACTCCACAAGATTTATACCTGAGCATCCGTCAGTACGACAATCCATTTGAATTTATAAATGTCGATGAAAATTATCTGAAACTGGAAAGTGGTTTTAAAGAAGATATCAGCCAGGTTGAACGCTGCAAGCCCGCCCTTGAAACAAACACCCATAGCATTAGCATTTTACCCAATGAAAAATGGGCGCGCCGGGTCAGTGGCGTATATGCAAATCAGTTAGCCACTGAAAATCCGGGGCGTGCCCATGCAATATTAACTGAACAGGATGATCAACATTTTTTAGTGAGTGTACGCGCCCCGCTAAACAATAAAACAGGTGCTGATGAACTGTGCAGACAATTTGAGACCGGCGGTGGACGAAAAGCAGCCGCAGGCATTAATAAATTACCCGCAGCTGATTATGATTTGTTCGTTGAAAAATTTACGCAGGCTTTTTTGTGAATAAAATTCAGCTTGTCATTAAATATACTGACAGTTAAAAAAATGCATTTCGCGAAAATCACATCGAACTTTTTATATTAATCACGTCCACCCAGTTTATTTAGATACTCACTTCCACAGCCACCTTTCTGACGTTTATTTAACTGCCGTAATTCTACCGCAGCTCGTTCATGACTAATGCGTTTATGAATCATGTCTTTATAAATCTGGTCAGAAAAAACAGCTAATGGGCTATCGATGTGGCAGACTATAAATAGCTACGTCGTATTAGTATTGAAGAGGTCAGCTTTAACCTGACCCAGTGAGATGTTTTTTATACCGGGTTATTCCTGTTTTTTTCAGCAATCCACTGGGACATATATTGAGTGCTCATCATGGAGTGATGTTTCAGCATAGCACCGGTGAAGTTATTCAGGCGATGTTGTTTTAAGGTTGCCCCGGTTGCCAATATTTTATCTATCAGTTCTTTACCCAGCACACTACTATCGTATCGCCGCTTTAATAAATCGCTGGCGTGCTGCTGTGCTGTAAGCCAGGTGGATTCATCGTTGTATAATTTGATGGCTGCATTTGCAAACGCCTGTGCTTCATCAGCAATCTCACCTGGCCAGACATCCTGACGCGGCTGATACATACCTTCACTTCCCAGCGACGTTGTTACGCTTGGGGTTTGCATTATCATTGCATCCAGCAACTTGCCCTTAATCCCGGCTCCAAATCTTATTGGCGCCAGACAGACACGGCAATTTTCCATGACTGCCAAACCATTTTGCGCACGGCCTTTTATTAAAAAACCGCTTTTTGGATTATTTAAAGCCGTTGCTTTTGGTGGTGTATAAGCGCCATAAATATGACATTCAGCGCGGGGAATTTTTTGCCGGATTAAGGGCCAGATTTTTTGCAGATATAACACCATGTCCCAGTTGGGTGCATGACGAAAATTACCAATACTGACAAAATGCTCACGCTCACTAAATCCGACCGTTTTTTGCGGGCACTTATTAAGATCGACCATAAAAGGCAAATAGTGCAATAAACTTGCATCTACTTTAAAAACATCCGTGAGCAACTGCATTTCATAACTGGAAATAATCAGGGCGATGTCGCAGCGAAATATGGCAGCGATTTCACGCTTCGCAATATCATGCTTCACAATATCATGCGTCACAATATCATTGAACAGATCTGCCGTAGTGAGATCATGGGTGATCTCATGGGTGAGATGATCATGAGTGAACTCACGGCCAGCTTTAAGCGTCTGTTGACGAGCATATCGCAGGCATTGTAAATCTTCTGTGTCTAGAATTTTAAGTGCATCGGGGCAATTTTTTTCTACCCGCCAGGCAAACTGCTCTTCCATCATAAACCGATCAAACATAACGATATCGGGTTTATAATCCGCAATATAAACATCAAAACTATCGCAATTTAGCGCAATGCTTTTAGCTGAAATACCTTCAGCCGCTAACTCAATACTGTGTTCTGTTTGCTGTGCCGGTGAAGCAAATTCAACCTGCCAGTTTTGCTGTTTAAACAAACGCAAAATTGACATCATGTGACTGCCGGCAGCTGATGATGCCGGTTCCGGCCAGACATAACCAATCACTAAAATTTTTTTCACTTTATGGCTTCTGTAACTTCATCCGCTCCAGTTTAAACGAATTACAGCGCTTTTACGTTGATCAGTTTTGAGTTAATCAGCTGTTTTTTTGAGGAAGATATCCACTCCCCCCTATTCCCCGATATTTTTTATCTTCCACCAACCATATCAAAACCCGTAAACAAATCACAACTATCAGGCCGCATGGCGATTTACATCCGGATCTTTTTCTGTGGAATACTGTAACTGATCAATCGATTCATTAATCAAATCACGCAGTATTTCCAGATCCTGGCGGGTTCCAGTATAAAATACACCCAGATCATCACTGCCATCTTTCTTGCCCGCGATTATCATGCCGGGGGTTTTCTGATCAAAATACTGAATTGCATTAAGCATAGGCTTTCTCCCGTTTGAGTTATTTTTAATCTTCTTGAGAGACAAGCTTAGAAGGTTCGTTGATAATTAGCCGGTCATTTAATGCCATTCACAAATCTTATTATGCCAAATCTAAAACTTTGACAATAAACACCCAAAAATAAACACTAGAGCATAAACACCAGGCAATAAACACCAGACAATAAAAAAGGCCCGTATAAAACGGGCCTTTTTAACACTTAAATTTTAAACTTTAATCGTAAGGATTACGCAACACAATGGTCTCATCACGCTCAGGTCCGGTTGAAATAATATCCACCGGAATACCCACCACTTCCTCTAAACGGTTCAGATAATTTAACGCATTTTGTGGCAGCTCATCTCTGTTACGAACACCTACGGTGGCTTCACTCCAGCCCGGCATTTCTTCGTAAACCGCTTCGCATTTTTCAATAGCATCGGCACCGACTGGCGGCAACGCTAAAACTTCACCGTTGTATTTATACGAAGTGCAAATTAATAGTTTTTCCAGACCATCGAGTACATCCAGCTTGGTAATGCATAGGCCGGTAACACTATTAACCTGTGCAGAGCGGCGCATGGCAACGCCATCAAACCAGCCGCAACGTCTACTACGTCCGGTGGTTGCACCGAATTCATGACCTTTTTCACCCAGGTACTGCCCCACTTCATCAAACAGTTCCGTGGGGAACGGGCCTGCACCTACACGGGTTGTGTAAGCTTTGGTGATGCCTAAAATATAATCTAAATCGCAGGGACCAACACCGGAACCGGTACATGCGCCACCGGCGGTACAATTTGAAGATGTCACATAGGGGTAGGTTCCCTGATCGATATCGAGTAGCGTACCCTGAGCACCTTCAAACATAATATTAGCGCCATCTTTGCGCAGTTTATGTAGCATTGCAGGAATATCCGCAATCATTGAAATAATTTGCTCGCGCATTGCCATAATTTCATCTAATACGGTTTGATAATCAACCGCATCGACTTTGAAATAATTAACCAGTGTAAAGTTGTGATATTCCATCACGCCTTTTAATTTTTCCGCAAAAGTATCGACGTTTAATAAGTCGCCCACGCGTAAACCGCGACGCGATACTTTATCTTCATAGGCCGGGCCAATACCGCGACCGGTTGTTCCAATGGCTTTTTTACCCCGGGCAATTTCACGCGCCTGATCCAGAGCAATGTGATATGGCATAATGAGTGGGCAGGCTTCTGATATTTTTAAACGCTCGCCGGCGGGAACACCTTCTTTTTCCAGCATATTCATTTCTTCGAATAATGCAGAGGGGGATAACACCACACCGTTACCAATCAGGCACATCACATTGTCACGTAAAATTCCCGATGGTACTAAATGCAATACGGTGGTTTTATCACCAATCACTAATGTGTGACCGGCATTGTGCCCACCCTGAAAACGAACGACCGCCGCTGCACGATCAGTCAACAAATCGACTATTTTGCCTTTACCTTCATCGCCCCATTGGCTACCCAGTACAACTACATTCTTACCCATCAGATTATGCCTTCATTGAAATAATTGAATTTATTATACTAACCACATTTCGCTGGTCACTTTTCATTGGCTACTTTTTACTAGCCACTTGCCTGAAACCTGTTTCAGTTTGCGGTTGCAACCCAGCTCAGCGGCATTGCCCTGCTGACCCGGTAAAGATTGAATAACTTTTTCACCCGCTGCGCGTAATGCTTTTATCGCGGTCCACAATTCAGGATCGTCATCACTCGGCGCTAAAATTGCGTCGTTTTGCTGCACATTATTTTGCCCAGATGAATCCTGGGATAAATTTAACAGGGTTTTTAAATCGCAGCTAAAACCGGTGGCGGGACGTGCCCGACCAAACACTTCACCGATATCATCATAACGACCACCACGGGCAATTTCCTGACCTTCACCCGGTGTGTACGCGGCAAATAATAAACCGGTGTGATAGTGATAACCGCGCAGTTCGGACAGATCGAAATGAATCGCCACATCACTCACCCGCTGGGTAAATTTAGTGACCGCCTGTTGCAGATAATTTAATGCGTCTTTAACCACTGAATCCGCATTGCAAAAACTTTTCTGTGCCTGTTCCAGACAGCTTTCTCCGCCGTGTAACTCCGGCAATGCATTTAACATTTCAGCGACTTGTTTATCAACATTCTGCGCCGCAATATACGCCTGTATTTCCGGAATAGCTTTGCGCTGCATCATTTCAAATAAGGTCGCTTCCTGCGCTGCATTGAAACCCGCCTGTTTGGCCAGCCCGCGATAAAGACCAACGTGGCCAATATCAATGGAAATATCTTTGATGCCGGAAGCCCTTAAGGTTTCCACCATTAAACATAAAACTTCAACATCACTTTCAATGCCTGCATGGCCGTATAATTCTACACCGGCCTGAAACGGGCTGCGACTACTGCCAAAACCATCCGGAAGCGTGCGCAAAACAGTCCCCATGTAGCACAAACGATTGGGGGCATCATTGCTTAACTGGTGGGAATCTATGCGCGCAACCTGGGGTGTCATGTCGGCACGTACACCCATTGAACGACCGGTTAGCTGGTCGATTAACTTAAAGGTCTGTAAATCAAAATCGTGGCCGGTACCCGTTAACAATGATTCGATAAATTCAATCATTGGCGGCATCACCAGCTGGTAGCCCCAGCCGGCATACATATCGAGTAAGTCACGGCGCAAGTTTTCCAGACGCGCTGCATCCGCAGGCAAAGCTTCTTCTATGCCCTGGGGCAGTAACCAGTGATTATTTGTTCCGCTATTTTTCATTGTGCTCATTCAAAACTTCTTAACGCATTACATACAATAATATTGCACCGACTAACATACTGACAAAGCCAATGGTCCGCAGTGTTTTATCTTCCAGACGACTCGCCTGTAACATGGCGTCGCGCCAGCCTTGCGGGCTAATGAAGGGCATTATACCCTCAATTACGAGTACCAGTGCCAGTGCGTTGAATAAGTCGGTCCAGGCGATCATTATTTTTTTACTTAAAACCTTTTGTTACGGGTCCCCCTCTTAATATTAAGAGAGGTTAGGGAGATTTGCCGAAGGCATCACATCCCCCTCAGTCACTTAAATTACTTTTCTTTCATTAACTTAAGTTAATGAATATATTTACACTCCCTTTTACTCAGGGGGAGGAAAAATTTCAGCCCATCTTTTTCTAATAGAAGAGCCACAGGTTTGACAATTACCCCATATCCATACACACAAAAGCCGGACATTTCTGTCCGGCTTGTTTTTGCGATTTTTTATTTACTTACCGCTGGTACTCTTAAAATACTTAAAGAATTCCGAGTCTGGTGCAATTAACATCACATCGCCCTTGTTCGAAAAGGTCTTTTTATAGGCTTCCATACTTCTATAAAAACGATAAAAGTCACGATCACGGTTAAAGGCACTGGCATAAATTTCGGTGGATAGAGCATCACCTTCACCGCGCATAATTTCAGAATCACGATAGGCTTCGGCCACTAATACCCGACTTTGCGCATCCGCATCCGCACGAATACGGGTGGCGGCTTCTTCACCTTTTGAGCGATGCTCACGGGCTAAACGTTCACGCTCTGTGCGCATCCGGGCATAAACGTTCTGACTGATCTTTTCCGGAAAATCGACACGCTTAATACGCACATCCACAATATCCATACCCATTTTCAATACATTGGTATCTATATTGGTGGTCAGTACGCTCATGATTTGCGCCCTGTCCTCGGAAATAACTTCATTCACCGTGCGTTTGGCAAACTCATTACGCAGCGCTTCATCGGTCATTTTTGAAACCAGTGATGCGGCACGTTGCTCACTACCACCGGCGGTTGCGGTGTAGTATTTTGCTTCATCTACTATGCGCCATTTAATAAACGAATCCACGACCATGTATTTCTTTTCTTTGGTCTGAATCCGTACCGGACGCTGATCGATGGTCAGTATACGGCCATCAAGCTTTTTCACATCATTAAACGGATAAGGTAATTTGAAATGCAGACCGGGTTCATAGCCGATTTTATCAATTTTACCAAAGGCCAGAAGAATCGCCTTTTCACGCACATCAACAAAAAACGTACAGGTATAGGCAATAATTAAACCTAGCGCGACAACAATGCCGATTATTTTACTCATTATCGTGCCTCCCTTGAGCGACTGGAACGGTCTTTAAAATTATTGGCGTCAAAATTATTGCCACTTGCACCCTCAATTAAACGACTGGCTCTTTGAGCCGCATTTTTACTGACATCGTTATTTTGTAACATTTTGTCCAGCGGTAAATAAATCATATTATTACCGCCTTTCACATCCACCATAATTTTGCTGGACTGGGACAGAACTTCTTCAACCGTTTCGATATAAATACGATCACGGGTAACCGCCGGCGCTTTACGGTATTCTTTATAAAGACTGACGAAACGCTGTGCATCACCTTCGGCGCGGGCGACTACTTCCTGCTTATAGGCCTTCGCCTGCTCTAGCATTTTTGCAGCCTGTCCCCGTGCGGTGGGTAAAATTTCATTACGATACGCTTCCGCCTGGTTCTTTAATTTAACTTCATCTTCCACTGCCTGGGTAACATCATCAAATGAGGCTTTTACCGGCTCCGGTGGCTTGGCTTCCTGCAGGTTAACCTGACGCACTTCCAGACCCGATTTATAGCCATCGAGAATTTTCTGAATGGTTTTCTGGGTGCTTAACGCGATATCTTCACGACCATCACCAAACACATAATCCATGGTGCTGCGACCCACATGCTGTCGCAGTGCGCTTTCAGTCGCTTCCGCCAGTGTCTTAATCGGGTTACGCATATTGAAGAAATAGTCTTCTGCTATACCTACCTGATACTGCACGGTAATATCAATATCGATGATATTCTGATCCTGAGTCAGCATGGTGCTATCCAGTGAAAATTCCTGAATATTACTCACATCAACTTTCAGTACTTTTTCGATAGGCGTCGGAAAATGCCAGTGCAAGCCAGATTCGACTGTATATGCATGGGCACCAAAACGCAGCACTACACCGCGCTCGGCTTCAGCAATTTTATAGGTCCCGGTGGCTAGCCAGATAATCGCAGCGATTACCAGCAGGGCAATAATGCCCGCGGAGCTGTTACCGGAGGATGAACCTCGGCCACCACCGCCGGACCCACCTAACACGCCGTTAAGTTTGTCCATGAATTTTTTGAATACTTCATCCAGATCTGGTGGGCCATCATTACCACGGTTACCCCAGGGATCTTTATTTTTATTTCCACCCGGCTCATTCCAAGCCATTAGCGACTCCAACTATAATCAATTTTTAAGAGAGCGGATTGTAACCTGATTGTCACCGAAACAGAAGGTTTGCGTGGGTCATTTCACTTAAATTAACCCGAGGCTTGCCTATAGGTTATCCGAGCTGGTTACATACTTAGAGTCACTAGCCAATACTTCGTCGTTCCCAGATGCACTTATCGCTAACCCGGTGACTTTTACACCAATGAAAGTCACTGGCTCCCAATCACAAGCCTGCTGGGAAGTCACAAATAATTTTCGCTACATCGCATCCGCAAGCGGAGCCACATAATCATCCGGCAGTAGCAGGTGTTCAGGTACTGACTCACGACTGGCCATCTGCAGCAAATCCCGGCGGGGAATATTAATTTGTAGCACAAACTCCCCCTGCTCATTCACCTGCTCATCCTCCACCGCATTAATGTCATATAGCAATGCGCGTATTCGGCCCTGCGCCGGTGACAGGCATAATGACCCTTTAACCAGATTTTGCTGAAAGGTTTCCGCCAGCACCTGATGCACCAGATCCAGCCCCTGTTTATTTATCGCAGAAACCCAGATGCGTTTGACATTGCCCTGCTCGTCCCGATCGATGCGGGGCGCTATTTCCAGCCGGTCAATTTTATTCATGATTTGAATCTGCGGCACTTTCATTGCGCCTATTTCTTTCAGTACGGTTTCCACCGCACTGATATTATCCAGGCGCATATCATCCGAGGCATCAATAATGTGAAAGAGTAAATGTGCCTGCTCAGTTTCCTGCAGGGTTGAACGGAATGACTCAACTAAATCATGTGGCAGATGACGAATAAACCCTACGGTATCCGCAAGAATAATATCGCTGGCATCGTCTATCTTTAACTTGCGCAGCGTCGGGTCGAGGGTTGCGAACAGTTTATCCTGCACATACACATCCGCATCGGTCAGTGCATTAAACAGGGTCGATTTACCCGCATTGGTATAACCTACAAATGCCACGGTGGGTACTTCCGCTTTACGTCGGGACTGCCTGCCCTGCTCACGCTGTTTGCGCACTTTTTCCAGACGTTTTTTGATTTGCTTAATGCGCATTCCCAGTAAGCGCCGGTCGGTTTCCAGCTGGGTTTCACCCGGCCCCCGTAAACCAATCCCCCCCTTCTGGCGCTCAAGGTGAGTCCAGCCGCGGATTAAGCGGGTCGATAAATGTTTAAGCTGTGCCAGCTCAACCTGCAACTTACCTTCAAAGGTACGCGCTCGCTGGGAGAAAATATCTAAAATCAAACCGGTTCTGTCCAGCACCCGACATTGAAACAGGGCTTCCAGATTGCGCTCCTGTGACGGACTCAGTGCGTGATTAAATAACACCAGCTCAATGTCATTCGCTTCAACCAGTGCGGCAATTTCTTCGGCTTTACCCTTGCCAACAAAGTATTTTGCATCCGGTGAATGCCGGCGGCCGGTGACAATCTCAAGCACGCTAGCACCTGCCGATTCCGCCAGCTCTTCAAATTCAGTTATGTATTCGCGCTGATTTTCTGCGTTTAAATCTAGATGGACAAGCAAAGCTTGCTCACTGGAGCCGGAACGTTCTCCGGGACGATCGCTTTGAAGATCATCGGGACGGTCAAACAAAATGAGTTCTCTTTCAATTTAAAATGGGGACGTTAATTATACACGTAAAGTCATTGCGCAGAGTAGCGCTGACTAGCGTGTATGATATGTCTCTATCGGGGTTACGCCGTTATGGTACATTGCCATCGGGGACAGACCGGTGCTTTTCCGCTCTGTCCCGAATGGCACTAAGTTAAGCGCCTTTAGCATGAGATAATATCGGCCAATCAAAGCCAATAAAAACGATATCTATGCTAAATCAAACGCCGCTTTTTCCCGGTTTTCACCTACAAACA
>Ga0316209_1001711_pt1 | contig 20970 bp, 14 predicted proteins | sample 6monopyrite_MG_FD_204945 | JGI IMG/M metagenome (GOLD analysis project Ga0316209, IMG submission 204945) | Microbial mat bacterial communities from mineral coupon in-situ incubated in ocean water Damariscotta River, Maine, United States -... | ecosystem: Environmental > Aquatic > Marine >...
GCGCTCATCACAGATTTTGCGCAAAGGCTGTACGTAGACTCCTTCAATTTTGGAGCCTTGGGTTAATTTGCTGACGTCTTCAGTCATGACAATCTAGGTTCGTGGCGTAAGGGGGCGAATGGATGGCCAAATCAGGAAGGGTTCCTCGAGGAGGCCGGCGCAACATTTTACTTGCGGCTGGCCCCAAGAAAGGCGGAGCTTAGAAGATTCCTATGCGGCTTCTGCGATAAGGTATTCGTGTGGACAACTTCGAGGAAATCAGCGCAATTCTAAATGCCACGGTCGCCGGGCAGGAATTAGATGCTCCGTCCTTGCTGCCCATGATTTATGAGGAGCTTCGGGTGCTGGCGGCGTCGCAGTTGGCGGCACAGGCCCCAAACCACACCCTCCAACCAACCGCTTTGGTGCATGAGGTCTGGTTACGGGTCGGCAAGCTGAAGAACTTAGAGCCCCCCATCCGCCGAGAATTTTTTGCTTTTGCCTCCAAAATCATGCGTAATGTGCTTGTCGACCATGCACGCGGGAAAAACCGACAGAAGCGAGGTGGCGGCCAAGTGGTTTACGTGACGAGTTCAGAAGCGGTGAATCAAGATGCTACCCAACCGTTGGAAATTTTGGATTTAGACCACGCGCTAACTGAGCTTGCCCACCTGAGCAAGAGACAGGCAAAGATTGTCGAGCTTCGTTTCTTTGGTGGCTTTTCGATCGAGGAAACGGGCTTTGCGCTAAATATTTCGCACGCAACCGTAGAGCGCGATTGGCGTTTTGCCAGAGCTTGGCTTCGGAGAAAACTGAGCGATTCTTCCGCCATGGAGAACTAGTGGATACAACGTCTGTACAGCGAGAGCACTTAGAGATTGTCGATGTCTTCTCTCGTGCGGTTAAAGTTTTTGGCGAGGAGCGGTTCGCCTTGCTCAATGACTTATGTGGTTCCCGGACCGCATTTCGGAAAGAGGTTGAAGCTCTCCTGGCATTCGATGAAGAGGAGACAGGGGTTTGCCTTGAACCCGAAGGGTTAGCTTTAATCAGTGGGGCTCAATTCGGTCGCTATCAACTGACTCGTCTCCTCGGCCGTGGGGGCATGGGCGAAGTTTGGGAGGCAGAGCAGGAGCAGCCACGGCGTAAGGTTGCCATCAAAATTCTTCGACGAACAGCATCTAGTCAGGCGTTGGTGCGTCGCTTTATGCGTGAGGCAGAGGTCTTGGGGCGTTTGAAGCACCCTGGAATCGCTCAGATATTCGAAGCAGGAGTGGAGTCGGTTATGGCTGGATTGGACCGTCCGTTTTTGGCCATGGAGCTTTTGGAAGGAGTGCCTTTCATTACCTACTTCAAAGAGTCCAGCACCAACGAAAAAATCACCGCTATGATTCAGATTTGCGATGCAGTGCATCATGCGCATCAGAAAGGAGTGATTCATCGTGATTTGAAGCCAGAGAATATCCTTACTTCTGCCGACGGGCAGCCGAAGGTCCTCGATTTTGGAATCGCTCGGTGGACCGATACCGAGGCGTTTGGTGAATCTTTGCAAACAGGCATCGGCCAGCTGATGGGCACGATTCCTTACATGAGTCCGGAGCAGGCCTCCGGCCAAAATGGGGATTTAGATATACGCTCAGACATCTATACCTTGGGTGTTTTGTTGTTTGAAATACTGACCGGCGCATTGCCCTATCCCGTCAGGGATTGTCCCATGCACGAAGCGATTCAGAGAGTGCGCGAAATCGACCCACCTTTGTTGAGAACCTATCGCCCATCCTGGAAAGGAGATCTTGAAATCATCGTGGGCAAGGCTTGCGAGAAGGATAGAGAACGTCGTTATGAATCTGCTGCTGAACTTGCAGTCGATTTGAAGGCCTTTTTGAATAACGAAGCCATTCGGGCTAGGCCTCCCTCCTCCCTTTATTTGCTCTCTAAATTCGCACGACGTAAGCGCGCGCTCTTTCTTGCACTACTCATCTCGCTGGGCGCGCTGTTAGTTGCAACGGGGGTAAGCCTTGTGTTTGCGTATCAAGAAAACAGTGCCAAGAATTTTGCTAATGTAAAAAAGGCAGAGGCCGATTTCGAGGCCTTTCGAGCACGTTTAGGGCTGGTGGCGATATCCATTGAATCGGGTTCGCTAAATAGCGCAAGCCTGGAGCTAGACAAACTTATCGCGCTCTTCCCTTTTGCGAAGGACCGCTGGGAGTATCAATATCTGGCAGCTCGATTGGACCGATGCGTGCGCCTTTATGATTTTGGCCACCCCATTTCGGCACTGGCAGTGAATCCTGAAGGAACGCGAATGGCTCTTGGATTCACTGCAGGGCATACAGGCAATCAAGTTCTGATTGCAGACATCGAAACTGGAGAAACCTTGCACGATTTGCCCGGCATTTGGGAGAGGGAAGTTACTGATCTTGCTTGGAGCGAACAAGGGAATGTCCTTGCGATTAGTTATGCCGGATTGGGGGTGCAAGTATTTGACCTGAACCTTAGGAGAAAAATCTATACTTATGATCCAAAGCTGAGTGAGAAGAATTATCCCGCTCAAGAGTCATTTAACTCTATTTCCATAAGTCCTTCTGAAACTTTTGTCCTAGCAACAAGAGTCCGAGGTGCTGGCGTTCTGATTGACTTGACCGGGCAAGGCACAGATTCTGCCGCTCACTTCTACGGATTTGGGTCGGCTTTTGTCTCTGAAGATCGTGTTGCTTCTTGGCACACTATTCTTCAACAGTCAAATAGGAGTGGAGAGGACCTATTCGCAGGTAGCCATATTGATTCTCAAGAGATTCATGCTTTTGTGCAGGACAAGGCAAACGATCAGATTGCGTTTGGGGGACTGGGCCGAGAAATATGGGTTGAAAAAAATGGAGGCGAGGAGCTGCGCCTAGTCTTGAGGGGTCATAAAGGACCCATTCGAAGCCTTTGCTTCAATCCGGACGGAACAAGGTTGGCTTCCGGTTCTGCCGATGATTCGATTCGTATTTGGAATTTGAAGACCGGGGAGCAAGAAAGTATTTTCAAAGGGCACTCCGATTGGCTCTCTGATTTAGTTTGGCTACCTGGCCAAGCCGGCCCGATTTCAGCTTCTTTAGACGGTACTGTACGGATTTGGAGTCCTCGCGCTGAACAACAACAGCGTATTTTGCGTGGCCACGAATCCTATGTTTACGACGCCATTTTCTCGGAGGATGGAAGCAAGATTTATAGTGGTTCCTGGGATAAAACTTTGCGCTCGTGGAATCCACAAACGGGGGAAATGACTCAAATATTAGATTTACCTAATGGAGTGCTCGCTTTAGCTCAACGACCCAATCATGAGGAACTAGTTGTTTCTGGAAAAGGCACCATGGGACGTTACCTGGTGGATAGCGAAAATTGGACATGGAAACCTATGGTTACCGAGGTCGGGCCTCAAGACCGCTCTCTCTCCTTTTCGTTCGATGGCAAATCGCTTGGGGTTTGCAAGGAGTTTGGAGCCTCCTCTATGTGGGAAATGGAGGGTTTAGAAATGCAGAAGCTTGAACCTGCGGAGGGGAGCAGGTCTACGATGATGAAATATCATCCGTCAAAACCATGGTGCGTCATTGGAGATACTGCGCGCGGTTTGTTCCTATGGGATTGGAAGAACAAAGTGAACTTGGGCACTCTTCTTTCAAGCACGGCGCTGAAAGAGTTCGATACCGATGGAATGTTGTCACGGTATGTAAAGGGGATCGACTTTTCGCCCAACGGCTCTTTTTTGGCTTTGGGAACATCTACCGGAGAGGTTTTGCTTTATGACTTGAAAGGGTGCCAATTGCTTCATCGCCTGCAGGGCCATGTCGGGCGCGTATTCAGCACCTCCTTTCATCCAACTTTAGGGTTGCTTGCAACAGGCGCAGACGACGCCACCATTCGCTTATGGGATCTAGAAACCGGGCTAGAAACTCTAAGACTCGATGGGCACAAGCATTATGTTCACAGTGTTGCCTTTAGCCCCGATGGCACTCAGCTGGTTTCTGCTTCGGGCGATGGTGACCTCCGCCTCTGGGATTCACTTCCCTTGCGCGATCGCATTGAGGGCTTCCTGCCTGGGCAAAAGTAATTTTGATATTCGTGAGGGAGATCCAGGATCTTTCTCGTTTGGCTTCTTGAGGACCCAACCCCCTTAATACCATGAAGCCCATTCACACATCCCTTCTCATAATGGCTGTCTGGAGTTTTTTCTCTACGGCCTTGTTCTCCCAACAGCTTTGGGTGGTCGACGATGATTTCCAAGCCGGAGTTGATTTTGTCAACCTTCAAACGGCGGTGGACTACGCCTTGGAGGGTGACACGCTATTGATAAAAGATGGCACTTATGGCGGATTCCATATTGATGGGAAATCGTTAACTCTTGTCGCAGAGGAAGGGGCATCTGCAACAGTGAACTCTTTGGCAGAAGTGACAAACTTGTTGGTCGGCCAAGCAGTCCACTTAAAGGGATTGAAGTTTCAGTCCACAGCAAGTGATGCCCTTCATCTAACCGACTGCACTGGAGTGGTTGAGTTGGAGTCCTGCCAGGTCCATGGCGCGAACGGACCGGCCTCAGTTGGTATCCGATTGGAGTCTGTGGAGTCCGTCTTAATGTTCAGGTGCTCCATTCGTGGTGGAGATCTGAATCAGCCTGTAGTACTCGATGGTACAACCAGTCACGGTGGAGACGCCATCGTCAGCACCGATTCCAATCTCTTCCTCGTGCGCTGCGAAGTAGAAGGTGAATCCGGGTCCAATATGGATACCTACCCGGGCGATGGCGGAGATGGTGGGCTTGGTGCCCACGTTTTAGGGGGAACTTTTTTCGCTCAAGATAGTTCCATCCAGGGAGGCCATGGCGGAAAGGGATTTGGCACTTTGGTCATCGGATGTGGTGATGGTGGTAACGGCAATCAGGGAGTCCTCATGGAAATGGACTCGGTTTCTGGAAGCATTCCTTCAGCAAATGTCCATAACACCAATGTTGCGGGCGGCGCCCTTGGAGACGTTTATATGACGGGCCAATTTGGGTGCGCCGTCGGCCTTCCAGGATTGGACTGGATGGTGAATGCCGGAAGCTATAACAGCACAACAGGGGATTCCTTAGAGTTTGTAGCCCCCATGGTGCTACGAACCGATGAATGGGGTTTCTTGACCTTCAGAGGGAATCCAGGGACGGCCATATCTCTAAGCTATTCTACTTCGATAGCACCACTTTGGAACGCCATAGATCTCGGCATTGATGCACTATCGAATCCTGCCACGGTACCTATTGGAGCCATTCCCGCTTGGGGCACCCTAAACTTTGCCTTTCAACGGAGACTTCCGCAAGGGGTGTTGGGTCGAACCTATCAACTACAGGCAGTGGGTTCACTTGGAGGCATCACAGTCTTGGGTGATATCGTTTCGCTAACTCTGCTCGATCCAAGATATTAGAGCGAGTTTGCATAAAAAAATCGGAGCTGCCTCGAGTGGCCAGCTCCGATTGGTTTCCTTGAAAGGAACCTAATCTTTCTTTGAAAGCTCCTCAAAGTAGGCAGGAAGCGCGCCATCGGCCATCTTGCCCTGAAGGGTAATTAGACGCGTGTAGCGCCCATTCTCAAATTCAGATGAAAAGTTCTCGCGCTCTTTGTACTCGGTGTACATGACAGGTACTGCTGAGCGGACCGACCACTCCAACTTGAACTCCGGAAGAGTCTTGCCGAGCAGGTCGAAGTTCACGCGGTAGTTGCGCGGATCCGGTACTGCAGTTTCTGCAATGGTGATTTCAGAACCTTCCACATTGCCGTGGACGATTTCTGCAACCTCGCAAATCTGGTAGTTGTCATCGTTACCGCCGACGTTCACAGCCAAGCCGCGCACATCTTCAATCGGCGCTTCACTCAACGCACAGAAAGCACGCGCGATGTCACGACAATGGACCAACGGACGCCAAGAAGTGCCATCGGATAACAACTTCACTTCGTTAATGCTGACTGCAAAAGCCAACAAGTTGTTCACTGCAAGGTCGGTGCGCAAACGCGGGCTCTGACCATAAGCCGTGGAGTTACGCAGGTAAGTCACTGCGAAATCAGCACTCTCCAATTCGGTGAGTTGCGCTTCGGCGTTTACCTTGGACTCTGCATAAGCGGAGACCGGAGTGAACGCAGCACTCTCATCTAGGATCGTGTCGCCAGCTGCGCCGTAAATGGAACAAGAACTTGCGAACAAGAAACGCGGCACACCAGCTTCCTTGGCCGCACGTGCAACATGCATGGTGCCATCGGTATTAATGTGATGCGTAATACGCGGATCCAAATCGCCCATAGGGTCGTTGGAAATTGCCGCGAGATGCACGACCGCATCCACACCCTTCAACATTTCAGGGGTGATGTCAAAGACATCCATGGTGAGATCTTCGTCAGCAACGGCAGGTATGCCGAATTCAACACCGTCGTAGAGGCCGATATCGACTCCCATGACTTGGTGTCCGCGGGACTGGAAGACGTCGATGGCGTGAGCGCCGATGTAGCCGCGATGGCCGGTAATGAGGACTTTCATGATGCTTGGAGGGGGGCCCAATGGGGAAGTGAGATTCTACCGGCTTTGTGGACGTGCGGCCAGCCAGACTACTTGGTGCAAAGCTCTTCGACTTTCCAGCGGCTCAGGGTTTCGAGGAGCATTCCTGAGTTCACTGGCTTGCACATGTAATCGTCCATTCCACTTTGCAGTACTAGCTCACGCGTGGCCATATCGGCATTTGGAGTCATCGCCACAATAATGGTGTGTTGCCCGGCCTCCTCCTCGCGGAAGCGGATGATGCGGGTAGCTTCATAGCCATCCATGACAGGCATTTGGCAATCCATGAACACAATGTCAAAGTGCCGCTCGGCCATTTTAGTGACCGCTTCTTCGCCGTTTGCTGCCTGATGCACACGGCACCCTAATCGGCCAAGTAACTTGGCGAGTACCTCTGCATTCACCGGGTCATCTTCAGCGATTAAAACTTTGAGTCCTAAGTATTGAGCGATGGCCGTCTTGAAGTCACCGGTAGCCTGTTCCTTGGTTGGAGCAATGGCAATGCCGTAAGCTTGCATCAGGATGTTGCGTAGGACACTATGGCGAATCGGACCCTTCAAGCGGAAATCCCAAGGATGGTCCGAAAACTCGCCAGCGCGTGATTGACCGCTAGGTTTAGTTGCAAGAACCAACTTGATTCTCCCACTGTTCTTGGTGGCGCGGACCTGTCGGCAAAGCATCATGCCGGATTGACCAGGGAGATCTTCACTCAGTACCGCAAGATCGAAAGGTGTTTTCAGCAACACCGATGCACGAATTTCTCGGATGGCATCCCAGCCATCGTAAGCCGTCGTGACGCGGAAACCCCAAGCGGTGAACTGCTGGGTCAGTTGCTCAGCGCGGGTTGGATTGCCATCGGCGATAAGAATGCGACGGCCCTGCCATTCTTCCACGATGAGCGCGGTGTGGTTCTCGACTAAGTCGGATCCGACAGTGACGGTAAAGCAAAACGATGTTCCTTCACCCAGTTTGCTTTCCACCCAAATCGATCCGCCCATAAGACGAACGATTTGGCGCGTAACCGCAAGCCCAAGGCCATTGCCGCCAAATTCGTGGCCGTCTTCTTGACCGGGCTGTGAGAAGGAACGCAAAATGCGAACCCGTTTATCTTCCGCCATGCCGGCGCCGGTGTCGCGCACGTGGAAACGCAAAACTGCTTGTTTGGCATCGTCTTCCACCAGTTCGATGAGCAAGTTCACCTCGCCATCGCGGGTGTGGCGTAGTGCATTCGCCGCCAGCTTAATGAGGATTTGGCGCAAACGCACTTCGTCTCCCACAATCCGATTCGGCACATCAGGGGTCACGAAACCGGACAAGGTTACGTTGTGCTGGTTTGCTTGAATGGTCAAGAGGTCCAAAACTCCGTCCATGAGCAGACGCGGATTCAAACTTTTCTTCTCTAAGTTGACGCTGCCGGTTTCCAAGCGTGAGAAGTCTTGCACGTCTTCGACTAAGGCCAACACCGCATTCGCCGATCCAGCGATGACATCGGTGGCGTCTTGTTGATGTTCATCTAACTTGGACGACTGCAACAACTTTGCCATGCCAATCACACCCGTCATCGGGGTACGAATTTCTTGGGTGATGGCAGCCAAGAACTCACTCTTGGAACGCGTCGCGATTTCGGCTTCACGACGTGCCGACTCAAACTTGCGTCGCATGGTGCGCTCGCTCTGGAACATCATGTGTAGCTCTGCCAGCAATCCTCCTGCAGGCACTAAGTACCCTAAAGCTTTCATGACGTGTGCAATATTGAACGCCGAATCGTAGAGTTCGGTGGATCCAAAGGCCATGTACAACTGCGTCGCGCATTGCGGCACTGTGGAAGCGATCAAAGCAAGCGCAAACGGTGAGCGATGGTGACGGTAATAGGCCGGAAACACCAGGAATCCGCAGGTTAGGTAAACCGCAAGGGGGTAGAGGTCGAGCGGTCGCTTGATAAAGTTGTTCGCATACAAGGTGCGCGGAAGTCCAGAAGAACTTGCGCTGTAGTCCATGAGTGCCCAAGCCAAACCCATGATGGTCAAGCCAATCATCCCAAGGGTTAAGTTGCGAATGCGTCGCCGTGGTCCACCCCACAAGACAAACATGCCGACTCCGAATAGCGAGATCAGTCCTGCAAACAGACGCCCCCCAATCCAGGTGTAGGGCAGGAAGTTTTCCATGTCTGCGACATCGGCCACTAAGCCCTCTGCGGCAAGCGTATGGAAGACATCCATGCCTGCAGCTCCAATCATGGCAAGGCCAATGATTGGCAAGGAAGGTTCATCCGTCAGTCGGTAGTGCAAGAACGCGAGTACGCCAACCATGAAAGCTGCGCAAACGCCAGTCCACTCCAACAAACTATGAGTCATGCCTTGGCCATGCTCAGCACTCGGGCTAGAGAAGTCGAATCCGAGCAGCATCAACAAGGCCGGCAGCACACAAGCCGCGAGCACAATCGGACCACATATCTTGCATCCAGCCCAAGGCTTGGATGAGAGGTGGATGGTTGATGTAGAGGGATTCATCGTGCCTAGGTGGGGATGGCCTAGGTGGGAACGGATAGGGGAAGCCATTCTCGGAAGACATTGGTGATGTCATCCATGGCAAAAGGTTTCGCAATGTAATCATCCATCCCGGCTTCCAAGCAAAGTTCTCGGTCGCCTGCCATGGCATTTGCAGTCATTGCAATAATCGGCATGTGTTGGCCCTTAGGTTCGACAGCACGGATGGATTCCGTAGCTTCATAGCCATCCATTCCCGGCATCTGACAATCCATGAACACCAAGTCGTATGAGTTCTCCTCGTGCATTTGCACCGCCTCAACACCATTCTGCGCGACGTCAATCGTGCACCCAAGTTTCTCCAGGTGCTTAACGGCCACTTTTTGGTTCACCAAGTTGTCTTCCGCTAACAAGATGTGCGGATTCTCAAGATAGCTGCTCGAATCTTTGCTGCCATCGCCGTCGGTCGCTGCCGTTGCTGCTTCTAATTCGACCGCCGGAATGTAAGGTCCACTCGGCAAGGTGTCGGTGGTCCCTAAGGCATTGAAGATGGCGTTGCGCAATAATGCCTTCTTGACTGGCTTGCGTAAGGTTCCATGGAAGACGCCAGCGCGAAGAAGGTTTTCGTGCTTGGAACTCTGGGGCGGCACCAAGGCAATCAACTTGGTGCTTGCAGCGGCTGGATCGCTTTGGAGCTTAGCGCACAAGTCGGCCAATTCCATGCCAGGCAGATCGAGGTCGATCAGTGCAACTTGGATAGGGGATGCCTCGGCATCGGCATCACGGAGGCCATCGATCAAGTCGAGCCCTTCGGCGCCTGCAGTTACGCGGCAACCCCAAGAATGTAAGTGCGATGCTAGACCTTCACGGTTGCCCAGGTGCCCATCTGCCACGATCACTCGTGTTGCAGCCAACGGGTCCGCGCTTGGAACTAGAACTCCGCCATAGCCGGCTTGCTTGGGCAGACGCACACTGAACCAGAAGGTGGAGCCTTCGCCTTCCACACTGTGGACACCAACATCACCATCCATGAGTGAGGCTAGCTCCTTTGCAATGGCTAAGCCCAATCCTGAGCCGCCGTACTGACGCGTGGAGGAGGAGTCCACCTGCGAAAAGCTATGGAACAGGCGTGACATGGCATGGGCTGGAATGCCGATTCCAGTGTCTCTCACTTCGAATTGAAGTTTGACCGCTTGACCGTCATCGTAAAGAAGGCTGCCGTGAATAGAAATCTCGCCTTCGTTGGTGAACTTCAAGGCATTGCCTAGGAAGATGAGTAACAGCTGGCGTAACCGTTGCGGGTCTCCAATGAGTTGCGGAGGAATATCGGGGCGTAGGTAGCCAGAGAGTTGCAATCCTTTTTCCGCTGCAGAGAAGTTCAAAGACTCGAGGAGTTCCTCGAATAGCAACTGCAAATCAAAGGAGGTTGATTCCAGCTCCACTTTCCCGGCTTCCACTTTGGAGAAGTCCAAAATGTCATTGAGCAACTTCATTAAGTTGTCGGTGGAGGCGCGCACTTCTTTAGTGAACTCTTTTTGTTCTTCGGTCAGCTCGGTATCAAGAAGCAAAGAGCTCATACCCAAAACGCCATTCATGGGCGTGCGAATCTCATGGCTCATGGCAGCAAGGAATTCACCTTTCGAACTCGAGGCTTTTTCAACTTCACGGCGGGCGGAAACCAGCTCCACTTCGGCGGTTTGCTGGCGGGAATGGCCTTTTGCGAAAACCATCAATAGACCAATGGCTGGAATCAGGTACTCCAGTGTCTTTAAGCCGTGCGCGATATGGAAGGCGCTATCGAACACCTGTGCTGATCCTAAGGCCATATACAATTGCACGGCCACCTGTGGTACAAGCGTTAGCAATAGGGCCATAGAGAACGGCGATGGATTGCGTCGGTAGTAGGAAGGGAGGAAAACGGCACCGCACAAAATGAACAATCCCAGCGCCGCGAGGTCGTAGGGTCGTTTGATGAACGAGTCGGCGAAGATGGTTTGCGGCAAAGATTCTGCCGATGACGCCGCGTAAACCACAAGTCCCGCGATGGCGATCAACGCAATCCCAATGCCGGCAACCGCTGCAATCGGAATCTTCTTGCGGCGCGGCATCCAAATTGTGAAGAGGCCAATCCCGAGCAGCAAAATGGAAGCGTGCAAAAAGCGTCCGATTGCCCAGGTATAGGGCATCAAGTCTGGTTGCACTGCGGTATCAAAAAGTAATCGGTCAGCGGCAATCGTATGGAAGGCATTCATGCCCGCGGCCCATATCAGCGCTAGACCCACTACCGGAAGCGCAATCTCTTTCGTCAATCGGTATTGTGAAATCGCCAGCGCACCCACAAAGAGGGCCATGCACGCAGCAGTCCATTCCAAGAGAGTGTGAACTAAGTTTCCTTTCAACCCATAATGCCCAAGATTCAGCTCCGAGGCGGTTGTCTCAAGATGACTCAGTTGGGACGGCTCCAGGCCTTCGGTTCCAAAGGAGACACCGAACATCATCAGGATCGCAGGCAGTGCGCATAGTCCAGCCAGGCATCCACCCCATTTCAGGAGCGATTTTCGGGCCTCCCCCGGCAAAGACCGATGATGGGAGGGCGAGCGTGTGGACAGATTGGCCATGAGGGCACCGGGAGCGACCCGGAAAGAGGCTTCTATCTATCGGCAGAGAAAGAGATTTCCTCAAGCGCCCGCTTAAACAGCCGAAAATGCCCGACTTATGCCCTCAGAAGACGGAGTCAGGGCTGGTCTAGCTCTCAATCCGCGCTGAGACTCGCTCGACGATGGCGCTGCCGATGGCCAAGCTGCTGGTGGCGGCTGGCGATGGCGCGTTACACACATTCACCACCTGACCATGCTCCTCATAAAGGAAGTCGTCGATCATGGTGCCATCGGGCATGAGAGCTTGAGCGCGCACGCCTGCAGGAGCTTTGCGCAGATGCGTCTCGCGGATCTCCGGCATCAGGCGGGCCAGCGCCTTAGTGAAGGCCTTGCGCGACAAGGAACGATGCATTTCGCCCATGCCACTGCGCCAATGCTTGCCCATCATCTTCCAGAATCCGCCATAACCGAAAGTGCCAGCTAGATCGCGGAAGCTGATATCGGTCCAGGTGTAGCCCTCGCGCGCCAATGCCAGCACCGCATTCGGTCCACATTCCACCGAGCCATCAATCATGCGCGTGAAGTGCACGCCCAAAAATGGAAAGTTCGGATCTGGCACCGGGTAAATCAGGTGCTTACACAAATGCTTGGCATCTTCCTTGAGTTCGTAATACTCGCCGCGGAATGGAACGATGCGCGCTGGCGGCTTGGCACCGCTCATTTTGGTCACGCGGTCATTTTGCAGGCCAGCACAGTTGACCACGACATTGCCGATGACATCGCCCTGATTGGTTTGCACCACCGTGCCCTCCGACCTTTCCTCCATGCCCGAAACACGGGTGTTGTATTGAATCGTGCCGCCCATTTCTGCAATCCGCTCGGTAAAGCGAATGCAGACTTCCGGGTAGGAGACGATTCCAGCTTCCGGGACGCGGATCGCCTGGATTCCAGCCGCATGGGGCTCAATCTCACGCAACTGATCCCCGCTAATCTTCTCGCAGTCGACGCCATTCTCCAGCCCACGCTGAAAAATGGTCTCCATGGCCGGCAGCTCGGTTTCATCGAGCGCCACAATGACCTTGCCGCAAATTTCATATGAAATACCTTCCTTTTCACAGAAGGCTTCCATGAGCGCTTTGCCATCGCGGCAATTCTTCGCTTTGTAAGAACCCGGCTTGTAGTAAATGCCAGAATGCAGCACTCCCGAGTTATGCCCCGTCTGATGCAGCGCCGGGCTGGCTTCCTTCTCCAGAATGCGCACACGTTTTCCAGGGTAACGCTGGAGAAGTTGGTAAGCCGTAGCGAGGCCGACAATGCCTGCACCAATGATGACGACGTCTGCTTGGGGGGATTCCATGCTGAGGGATTCTATCCCAGCTTTTGCATGACGAAATCAGAGCTTGCTTAGTCGAGCAAGATTTCACGTAGCGGCCGCGTGAAACCAACAGCCACGGCCACCACGATTGCTGCCAGCCACAACGGGTGTCCGGTCATCTCCGTGAGAAGGGAGTTGGGCATTTCGCGGAGGCGGTCGATGGGAATCCCAAAGCCATCCCACAGCAAACTTCCGAGCATGACGGCGGCAAAGCCCAAGCTACCCCAGTACAAAATCGTTGCGAGGACGGCTCGCGATGCACGGGATTTTCGAGCTAGACTTTGCTCTTGCTCCGCATCCCAGCGCGAGAGCACATCGTCATTCCAAGCTTGCACCTGATCACTTGAAACCTCCGCGCGGTGGGCGCGAGGATCACGAAGGATGTCGTCGAGGTTATTCATGCTGGAGCGGGTCCTAAAAGTTCGCGCAGAGTTTCACGGCCGCGTTTGAGCCAGGACTTAACAGTGTTGGTAGTGGAGTTCATGAGGTCGGCAATCTCAGCAACACCAAGTTCGTCCAAGTAATGATAACCCAGAGCGAGTCTTTGGTTGTCTGGAAGTTGTTGCATAAAACGACGCACGCGTAGGACCTCATCTTCTTGTCCGGAAATCGCATGAGATTCCGGGGAATAAGATTCTGGTTCCAGCGTCGCGTCTAAATGCTTCACCTTTCCTTGATGGCGTTGTAAGCGTTCTTTCGCACGCAAACTTTCACGATAGGCAATGCGGTAAACCCACGTACTTAGCTTGGAATCGCCCCGAAACCCCTCCAAACCGCGTAGTGCACGAATGAGGGTTTCTTGCACTACATCTTGTATGAGGTCTTGAGGTAGTTGGAAACGCATGGCTTGGGCGGCAATGGATGAAGAAAAAGCCTCCACGAATCGTCTTGAGTTCGTAGGTGTGAGCGGGAGGAAATCCGCAACTCGTTTTTGGGGCAGGTCTTCCACCGTCATTCTTGCGACCCGCATCCTAGTCTTTCGGTTGCAGGAAAATTTCTCCTACAACTTGGCTCCAGGCACGTAAGTCTCTGTGGCAAGCAACAGCAACAAGAACAATAGAAATCATGTCTCTCCTCCACACCGCAATCTCTTTGGCCTTCCCTTTCTTGAAGGACGCCGACCCGATGGTGATGGCGCCAGTCCTGGCGCTAGTTTTCTCCTTCTCTCTCGTCGGCCTCTTTGGCCTCATCATGGCCGCTCAGGACTTCCTGAGCACTAAAAAGACGTATTAGAAGGGGACAATCCCGATGGCTTAGGCCGTCTGGGAGGTGAGCGACGACCGTGGGTTAGGGTTCCGGTCGTCGCTTTTTTTATACCGAATCCTGCAACCAGGCCCCTATGCGGCCGGTCCAACGAGCATCATGGATGAAGGAATTCTCATTGCACTCGTAGCCATCGTTGGTGGCCTCTCTATTCCCCTGTTCTGGTTCTACTTCGACAGTAAAGCGAAGGAGCGTAACGCCAGAGTCATGGAAAAGGCGATTGAGGCTGGCCACTCCCCTGAAGAAGTCATGCGGGTGTGGAATGAGGGAGAAGCCTCAACTCCGGCTCCCGCGCGGAAAGTACGGTTCCGTAAAGGGTTAATACTGATTGCCATTGGCTCCGCACTTTTGGTGACCCACAATCTTGGATATGGGCACGATGAAGATGGCATGCCTGTGGGTGGAACGATCCTCCTGTTCCTTGGTTTCGCATTCTTTTTAAGCGACCTCTTTAACGGTGGACAGCAAAAGGACAATTAGTTTGTTTTTCTTCATGCGTTTTTCCCATTTTCCAGCTAACCCACTGCCTTCACCCTGCGTATATAACGCATCGACCTTGAGGCTTCCCAGCTTCGGGCTTGCTCTTTCAACATCGCCTAATCCTTCACGGGTTATGAAGCGATGGAATCCCTCCGTTTAGGGTGAGTTACGGAGTTCGTTGGTTAGGGTCTTCGAACTTTTGTAGGAACATTCCCCTGGCTTGGGTAGTGGCGATTGCGTTTAGGGGCGCGATCGTCATTTTTTTTATGCCTACTGGTTTTCTCGAACCACCCTTTCCTTAGAACAGTTTTTTGTTTTCGTCGGCCATCGAACGCAGCCAGTCACACGGACTGAATTTCGCTCCACCACCAGGTCGCCCCATGATGTCGGGGGAAGCGGCAATGGCTTCCAAGCGCTTCACTATGGAGGCCCATCCTTCAGCCTCGGCATAATGCAAAAGCCCGCCACGGAAAGGAGCGAATCCCATACCGAAGACCGTCGCCAAATCGAGATCGGTTGCGGTCGCGGTGACTTCTTCTTGCATGCATCGGGCAGCTTCATTGACCATGCTCAGAATGAGGCGATCGACGAGGGCATCGTCACTTAAAGAGCGTGCAAAATCTTCCTGCTGATAAGAGGTCAGGTCGGAGGAAAGCTCGGGCTTGTTTTTACGACCCTTCGGATGACGATAAAAGCCCCATCCAGTTTTAGCGCCGAGACGTTTGTCGGTCATGAGGGCTTGAATGCCCGCACTCGGAAGCATGCGTTCGCCATAGGCTTCACTGAGTGATTGCGCAGCGTGCGTGGCAATGTCGAGGCCCACTTCATCGAGAAGGCGCAGCGGTCCCATCGGCATGCCAAAGTCCCGCATGAGTCGGTCGAGACGGTCGGCATCGGCACCGGCTAGGAAAAGGCGGATGGCTTCGTCGAGGTAGGGCCCGAGTAATCGGTTGACCAGGAAGCCGGCGACATCTTTCACCACCACCGGGGTCTTGCCCATGCGCGAGGCGAGTGCAGCGATTTCGATGGCCGCCTCCTCACTAGTTTCCTTTCCTTTGACCACTTCGACCAATGGCATTTTGCGCACCGGGTTGAAGAAGTGCATGCCGACGACGCGCTCTGGGTTAGGAATGCCTTCCGCCATTTCCGTGACAGACAGCGAGCTGGTGTTGGTTGCGAGCAAGCAGTTCGATGGCACGATTTTGGCAAGCTCAGTGAAGACGGCTTTTTTCACCGCCATCTTTTCGGCAACCGCCTCAAGCACAATGTCCGCCTGCCCCAACCCATCCATTTTTTCAGAGGCAGTGAGGCGGTCAATCGCTGCATCGGCCAAATGCGGCTTCATCCGACGCCGCTGCTTCTTTTTGCCGATGTAAGCCGCGTGGTCAAGCAAAGCCACGTCCAGTGCTTCGCGCGATAGGTCGACTAGGCGCATATCCATGCCTTTTTCAGCCATGGACCCAGCGATCGCACCACCCATGGTGCCACCTCCGATGACGCCGCCGCGCTGCATTTTCCGTGGACGGAACTGCTTGCTTCCACGTGCGTATTTCTTAGCCGCCTCCGATGCGAAGAAAATGCCGACCAAGCTTTTGCATACGGGTCCGACCGATAAATCCGCAACTGCTTTGGCTTCACGTTCCACCATTTGCTCTTGGTTGGCGCTGAAGGACTCCAGCACTAAGTTCATGGCCACAATCGGTGCTGGGTAGAAGCCATGAGTTTTAGATTCGACTTGTTTACGCACCTTCGCGCCAATTATGGCGCCCGCAATTGGATTGCGATCGACCATCCATCGTGCCATGCCGCGTTTGCGAGTTTTCACCGGCAAACGTCCCATCGCGATTTCGATGGCTTGTTCCCGTAAACGTTCTGGGTAAGTGAGTCGATCGACCATGCCACGCTTCCATGCGGTGCGGGCAGGGTAAAGGCGACCGCTCAAAATGGCATCGAGCGCACCGGGAGTGCCGATGCGTTTGGGTAAGCGGTGCGATCCGCCCCAACCTGGAATGATCCCCAATTGCGTTTCAGGGAGCCCAATGCGGGTTTTGGGGTCATCGGCAGCGATGATGTAGTCGCAAGACAGCGACAATTCATAGGCTCCACCGGGGCATGCGCCGCCGACGGCAGCAACCGTAGTCGCTTTGAGGCCTTCTATACGGTTGAAGATGCTGTGCACAAAACGCACGATGCTTAGCGCATCTTCGCGTTCGGTGATTTGCGAGATGCCGGTGACATCAGCGCCGGCAGCGAACTGCAAAGGCTCGCGTCCGGCAAACACGATGCCGCGTAAATCACGTTCTTGTTGCAACTCCTGCACCACCTTGTCGAGGTCGGTGAGCAGGGGAGCGTCGAGCACCGCAAGACTGCGGTGGGGTGGATCGAGAATCACCACGGCAAGGCCGGGCTCTGGACGCTCGACGCGAATGCAAGCGCCGGGTTCTGGACAGTTCGCGGGAGTAGGGAAGCCTTTCATTTCCATAATTCGATTAGGCGAGGCGTTCGAGGACTACAGCACCACCTTGGCCGCCACCAATGCAAAGCGTGGCGAGACCAAGTTCCTTATCGGATGCTTGGAGTTCATGGGCAAGGGTGAGCAACAACCGGGTTCCGGTCATGCCGACGGGGTGACCAAGGGCGATTGCGCCGCCATTGATATTGAGGATGGCAGGGTCGACTTCACCGAGTGCCTTATCGCGGTTGAGGTGTTCCTTTGCGTAAGCATCGGAGGCGAAAGCTTTATTGCAACCGAGTACTTGCGCAGCGAATGCTTCGTTGATTTCAAGAACGCCCATGTCGGAAAGGTTGGCGCCGGCGGCGTCGAGAGCGAGAGCGCTGGAGAACACTGGACCAAGGCCCATGCGTTTTGGATCTAAACCCGCCCACGCAAAACTGCGAATCGCAGCCATCGGTTTAAGGCCGAGTTCCGCAGCACGTTTTTCAGTAGTGAGGATGAGACCTGCGGCGGCATCGGTAATGCCACATGCGTTGCCGACGGTCACAATGCCGTCGGGTTTTTCGAAGTAAGGTTTAAGCTTGGCAAGTTTCTTCATGTCGAGGTCATCGCGAATGCCATCATCGGCGCGCACGGAAGAAGAGCCTTTGCGTGCTCCGATGGGCATGACCGGGAGAATCTCACGATCAAAACGTCCACGTTCGCGGGCATCGCGGGCGCGACGATGCGACTGCAGTGCATAGGTGTCGCATTCTTCGCGCGTCAGTCCGAAATCACGCGCCACCAGCTCGGCGGTTTTACCCATGATCATGCCGGTGGTGGGATCGGTGAGGCCTTCGAGAAGTGCAATCCGCGGTTTCAGGAAGGACGGGCGGAAACGTGCCATCGTCCTCAAGCGCTGCCCGGCAGAACGAGCTTTCATCAGGTCGGCAAACAGCTTTGTCATCTTTTCGCCGAAGATAAGGGGATAGGAACTCATCACCTCAACTCCGAGGCAAAGATAAGTATCTCCCACTCCAGCCAGAATGTTGGTGGCCGCCGATGTCACCGCCTCGATTCCACTAGCGCAGTTACGGGCAACCGTACGCGCCGGAACCGGTTCCGGTATGCCAGCTCGCAAGGCGATCACCCGCGAAACGTTGGCCTGGTCGAAAGGAGGGCCAATACAGCCGGTGACGACCTCGTCGAGCTCATCCGGGTCCAGATTGGCGCGGATCAGCAGTTCGCGCGCAATCTGGGCACCAAGGTGGCCAGCATCTTCGCGCGCAAAAGCGCCGCCGGCCTTAGCCATAGGTGTACGCAGCCCCGCGGCCAGAACCAGGCGCGGATTTCCATCGGAAGCAGAGTAGGACAGCATCTTCTTGTATTTTCGGTTAACGACGTTAACTTTACAGTGTAAACCTTGGAGAATCCACAACGAAATCCAATGGCCCGCAACGGAGACCTTCGACTACAGATCCTAGAACAAGCCCGCAGTTTGCTGCTGGCTGAGGGGTATGCGCAGGTCTCTATGCGGAAAATCGCGAACGCTGTAGGTTGTACGCCTACAAGCATTTACCTCTATTTCGACAGCAAGGATTCGCTCTTTCACTCGCTCATTGAAGAGGGCATGACCAGGCTCCACGAGCAACTGGAAACAGTCGTCTCTATGTATCCAAACCCCGAGGACCGATTCCGGCGTCTGTGCCGGGGTTACCTGGAGTTTGGCCTCGAAAACCCGGAATTTTACGAGATCATGTTCCTGCTCCACCCCGAGCAAATGATGCGTTATCCGACCGAGAAGTACCGCAAAGCGCGCCGCAATCTACAGATTTTCGCCGATGCCATTGCCGATTCGCGGCCCGATGAGCCGGACTTTGATCCAATCCTCAGCGCCACGGTGGTCTGGAGTTTGCTCCACGGCGCGATTTCCCTCCATCTCGCACAACGGGTCGACATTAGCCTTTCGACCCCGGCCTTTATTGAGCAGGTCGTCGAGCACTCGGTGCAAATGCTTCAACCTCATTCATCATGACTTCACTTCTGCTTCTGTTTGTTGGATTTATCGCACTAGGTTTTTTCACAGTCCCTCTGTTGGGGTGGACGATTTGGTGTGGCATTTTCCTTTTGTGGTGGGGCACGCCGACATGGTTGTTGATGGTGTTGGCAGTGCCAGCTCTCATCTTCAATTGGCCCGCAGTTCGTTTGCGCGTGGTGAGTACTCCCGTCATGCGTTGGTTGAAGAAAGCAGGCATGTTGCCGGTGATTTCAAAAACCGAACGCGAAGCCTTGGATGCAGGAACGGTTTGGTTTGAAGGTGAGTTGTTTAGCGGCAAGCCCGATTTTGCACGTTTATTGCAGGAGAGCTATCCCGAACTAAACCAAGAGGAGCAAGCTTTCCTTGATGGCCCTTGTGAGGAAGTCTGCCGCCTCACCAATGACTGGTTGGTCTTCCAAAAGCGCGATCTTGCTCCGCAATCTTGGGCTTACTTAAGAGAGAACGGTTTCTTTGGCATGATCATTCCAAAGAAGTACGGTGGATTGGAGTTCTCGGCGACCGCAGTGAGTGCGGTGATTAAGAAGTTGAGCTCGCGTTCGATTCCTTTGGGCATTACCGCTATGTTGCCGAACTCTTTGGGGCCGGCGGAGTTGTTGTTGCACTATGGAACCGAAGAGCAGAAGGACCGTTTGCTGCCACGTTTGGCCGCTGGCAAGGAAGTGCCATGTTTCGCGCTGACCGAGCCACACGCTGGCTCCGACGCCGGAGGCATTCGTGCGCGCGGTGAAGTGTTTAAGGACGAGAGCGGAGAGATTCAAATCCGCCTGGACTTGGAGAAGCGCTATATCACCTTGGCATCGCGTTCTACGATCTTGGGTGTGGCGTTTAAGTTGTTCGACCCAGAAAACTTGCTCAAGCGCGGCGTGGAGTTAGGGATTTGCTGTGCATTGGTGCCATCGGATACTCCGGGACTGGAGTTGGGCCGTCAGCATGACCCGTTGAATGTGCCATTCTTTAACTGTCCATTCTCGGGTGAGAATGTCATCATTGGACTCGATGCACTGGTCGGCGGACCAGAGCGCGTCGGACAGGGATGGCGCATGTTGATGGAGCAGTTAGCAGCTGGGCGAGGCATCATGTTGCCGGCGCAAGCGACTGCAGGCACTCAAGCTGCTGCGCGGATTACCGGTGCTTACACCGTGGTGCGTAAACAGTTCGGTTTGTCGATTGGCAAGTTTGAGGGTATCGAAGAACCCATGGCGCGTTTGGGCGGTATGTCCTACACCTTGGAGGCCGCACGTCGCTTCACTTGCGGTGGATTAGATGGGGGAGCGAAACCTGCGGTTACATCGGCGATTGCGAAGTATCAGTTCACCGAGACCATGCGCAAATGCGTGAACGATGCCATGGATATTTGCGGAGGAGCTGGCATCTCACGTGGCCCGCGCAACCTGCTAGCACATGCCTACTTTGCCGCTCCGATTTCCATTACCGTGGAAGGTGCTAACATTCTGACTCGCACCTTGATGATTTTCGGACAAGGCGCAATTCGCTGCCATCCATTTGCAGAGAGTGAAATCTCGGCGTTAGAGAATGGCGATGTCAAAGGATTCGATTATGCATTCTTTGGTCACATCGGACATGTAGTGCGCAACCTGTCGCGCTCCATCGTGTTGTCCTTGACTCGTGGACACGCAGAAGCAGTCCATGTGGAAGGCATTATGCGACGCGACTTTCAAAAGGTTGCATGGACCTCCGCACGCTTTGCAATCTTGGCTGACGTTGCCATGGGTAGCCTT